>Ga0256829_1001537_pt1 | contig 18711 bp, 19 predicted proteins | sample 131447metaG_FD_185979 | JGI IMG/M metagenome (GOLD analysis project Ga0256829, IMG submission 185979) | Hydrothermal vent microbial communities from Lau Basin, Pacific Ocean - 131-447 | ecosystem: Environmental > Aquatic > Marine > Hydrothermal vents | place: Pacific Ocean: Lau Basin | collected...
CACATAAGTGTTACCTTGCGCTACGGTGATAGAATTAGCCCCTGTTAAAGTAATCACTGGAGCTGTTTGGTCTGTTACATTCACTGTACGTGTGACTGCTATAGCCGCATTACCTGCTGCATCGCTGACATTATAAGTAAGTGTATAAGTGCCAACGGCTGCTGTGTTTACACTGCCTGTGACCGTAGCCGTTAAACCAGCATCAACATTATCTGTCACTGTACTACCAAGATCAGTAAATACAGAGCCTTGCGCGATTGTAAGTGGGTTTGCACCAATTAGAGTAATCACAGGCGCAGTTTGGTCGGTGGTGGTTTGACCTGCTGGGCTAGAATCTGTGCCAGTCCCACTGCACCCACCCATGAGAATCATCATTGCAAGCGCAGCCATTACCTGTTTTGTGACTGTGAACCTTAGTGAAACACCCATGATAACCGCCCTTCTTATTTATAAATTTAATGCAGACACGAATTATCTATTACACAATAACCGCTGTATACCTGACCAAAAGAACTAGTTCTTTTGATAAACTGGTTTATTTGGGTGTTCGATATACCATTTGCACAGGCTTGGGTCGTTCGATAGGAGAAATGTTGAAAATTTTAATTGTGGATGATCATGAGTTGTTTGGTGATGGATTGGCAACCATCCTAGCTCAGCTTGATGTTGCAAACAGTATAAATGTAACACTTGAAATAATTCGGGCAGCCACTGCTGATGAAGCAATTGATATTGTAAATGACACTTTAAAACAAGGGCATAAGCTTGATTTAGCATTGTTGGACCTCACTTTACCTGATGGACATGGTATGGATGTGTTGGAAGTTTTGCGTGAAAAAATGTCTAAATGTCCTGTTGTCGTTATTTCCGCCACAGAAGAACGTCATGAAATCATTCGGGCACTTGATGCTGGTGCATCTGGCTTTATACCAAAATCTTTGCCCACCAATGTGATTATACCAGCATTACAATTGGTGCTTTCTGGTCATCAATATTTACCACCTCAACTACTTTCTCAAAGACCACTGGTACACGCATTGACCGATAGGCAGATACAAGTATTAAGATATATACATGACGGTTTATCCAATAAAGTGATTGCAAGAGAGATGGGTTTGAGCGAATCAACTATCAAAGCACATATTCGCCAAATTTTTAGTACTTTGGAAGCAAAAAGCCGAAGCCATGCTGTGAATATCGCGGTTCAATCGGGTATCTTGTAATTTTCTTGAGCAATTGCAGCAATAAGCCACCGTTTTAAATCATCAAGGTTCACAGGTTTATGCAGCAGAGCAAAGCCACTATCCTTTACCTCTTTTATACGGTCTGGCGCTGTATCTCCCGTAATTAACAATGCTGGAATATCCACATCGTATAGCGCATGTAGTGCACGAATCGCCGCCACTCCTGTATGATGGTCGCGCAAACGATAATCAGAAATAATCGCATGGGGCCGTATCGTTGCTTTGCGCATTGATGCCACCGCCGCCTCTGCAGACGCGAAAGAAAATACCTGCGTACATCCCCATGTTTTCAACAAAACACCAATAGAATCAAGGACACTTTGATCATCATCAATCACCACCATTGCTATGCCTGATAAGGAAATATCCTGTTGATGGAGCAGCGTATCCACCTCAATGTCGTTCTTGGAACCACGTGTTAAATCCACAGTAAACAAGCTGCCTCTGCTGGGCTTGGAGTAGACAGCCACTGGCGCATGAATCAAACCTTCCATGCGTTTCACGATTGCCAAGCCCAACCCTAAGCCTTTTTTCTGGTCACGCTCAGGATTATGCAGTTGGGTAAATTCATCAAAAACACTGTCCAATTGGTCATACGCAATGCCGCAACCTGTATCCCAAACATGAACACGCCACAACGCACCAGACTTACGCACCCCAATTAGCACACCACCCTCTGATGTATAAGTAATAGCATTGGACACCAAATTACCAAGCATACGTTTGAGCATGGCAGGGTCAGTTGTAACCACAGCTTCTGTAGGGCGCAAACGCAAGGATAATGCCTTTTGTTCGGCAAGTGGCACATATTCCAAATAAATGGATTGTAATAACGGTTGTAGTTTTATGGAGACCATTTGAGGACGTTCCACACCCGTATCTAGCTTGGATATATCCAGTAACTGATCCAAAAGTGAACTCATGGAACGGTATGCCACACGTATTTTATCTATGATTACCTGTTTGTTAGGGTCTTTTTCAATAAAAGCCAAAGACTCTACAAATAGCCCAACTGCTTGATGTGGCTGTCGCAAATCATGACTAGCAGCAGCAAGAAAGCGGGTTTTATCACGACTGGCTTTTTCAACAGCCTCACTTCTTTTCTCCAACTCTTTGATCAAGCTGGTGTTTTCAAACTTTTTCCGAATGGAGAGATACATCAAACGATGGTAGTCACGAGCATAAATAAGCATCACAACAAGGAATAATAGCACCAGAATACCAATGACCTGAAAGTCCCCACCTTCAATCATCAAGTGAATACACATCAACGTTACAATAGGTGTAGTAAAAGCGACATAAGCAGGCAAGAAACGCGATTGAATGCCCAAAGCTCCAACAACAAGCCCCCCATGCACTAAAACAATATAAACAATATTGGATATGGAGGCTGTATTAAGCATAACCCACGGCAACAACCCCCACAAAAAACCTGATGCAAATGCTCCCGCAGTATAAAACCATGCCCAATGCAGGATAGTACTGAACCCTGGTTCAGCGCGCATAAAGCGTTGTTTTAGCATCCATCTAAAGATAAAAACAACAGCTATAGAAGCCAACCAAGCCAAAGAATGCAAAGCAAATTGAGCTTCCCACAATACGACGACAGTGATGACAGCAAGCACAAGTGATGCAATATGCGACCAGACAAAATCGCGATAAAGCATGTGAATCAACTCATACTGAATGAGCTTATCTTGTGCTACTGAAGAGGTCATCTCTTTTGAAAATGGCATATTGCTAGCTTATACTACTTGCCAAGAAAATCGAGATAACATGATGAGTTATTGCGCCTTAAAGATAGGATCAAGGGATTTTTTCCAGTATTTCATCACAAAATACATATGAATATACAGAGCTGGTGATTTCATAAGAGGTAGGGCGTGAATAGATGCTGTGCAAAGGTCTATATAACGAATTGATGTTTACCGATCATGGATACGGTATACATATATAAAGAAGCTATACAGAAAAATTATCATTGGTTGGTTAAGCAAATTTATCATCTGCGATATGATAATGCGGGTCTTCTTTGATATTGATTTCCACAAGTCCACCTGCTTTCTTCAATAGCGCCTTGCAATCTTGACTGAGGTGGCGCAGGTGCAAATGTTTGCCTGCTTTTTTATATTTCTCTGCCAAGTTATCAATAGCTTCAATCACTGAATGATCTACCACAAGTGAATGTGGGAAATAAATAACCACTTTGAAGTTCCCCCACTGATTTATAAAATAATGAACCACAACAATTGGAGTCTTGTTTAAAGACCATGAATATAAACTTTTATCGCTATTCCTGAAGAAGCGGCTAAGCTTGGCAACCTTGTAAATAGAAATGATAACTTAGCCTATATTCGTGTATTACACAGAGTATGACCCGAAACCCTTAGGTTCCCGCTTTGAAAGTTAAGCTCTTTATAAAGTCCTAAGGTGTATCTAGGTTATGCAAGAAGTCTAATGTTTAACCTTTCTTTTTTACAAGTGAATTTATTCTTGACACATACACCTTTTTATTGTGCCAAACTTGGGGATATTTTCTGGAAAACCTATGATACATAAGCATGTTACAGAACAAACTACCATCTTCTTTAGTGTTGTTAAATGGGTATTTCTGTCTTCTATGGTTGGTATTCTTATCGGTTTTATCGTTTCATTCTTTTTAAAATCCATTGCTTGGGCTGAACTACATCAATCCGACATGCCTTTTCACTACTATTATTCTCTTCCTTTTATGCTGGTTTTAACTGTATGGATTGTAAAAACTTTTGCCCCAAATGCTGAAGGACATGGAACAGAAAAAGTCATTGCAGCTGTTCATAAACATCATGGAAAAATAGATATTGCCGTTATCCCTGTTAAACTTTTAGCTACCCTTGCAACAATCTTTGCAGGTGGTTCTGTGGGCAAAGAAGGGCCAGGTGCTCAAATTGGTGCTGGCGTAGCTTCTTTTATATCGACCACCCTTAAATTTAGGAAAGAAGATAGAAAAAAACTTGTTATCTGTGGGATTAGCGCTGGTTTTGCCTCTGTTTTTGGTACTCCTATTGCAGGAGCTATTTTTGGTGTAGAGGTACTCATCATCGGTGTTATTATGTATGATGTATTACTCCCATCTTTTATCGCAGGGTTTGCCGCATTTACTACCACTCAGTTTTTAGGTGTTAAATACACATATTTTGATGTTCGTTTTTATCAAGAGATAGCACTAGACATCCCCCTCATTATGCAAGTTATTTTAGCAGGTCTCTTTTTTGGTATTGTCTCAGATATATTAGTAACAACAGTTAGAAAGACTTCAAAAACAATAAAAAAACTTCCTTATAATATATATCTTAAAGCATTCGCTGGTGGTACTTTTTTAGTCATACTCACATTGATTTTTGGAGAGCGATACCTCGGCCTTGGCATGGGAACAATCGAAAGTGCGCTGCACCCTGCGACAAGTATTGATAGTGATTTACCATGGTATGCTTTTTTACTCAAAACAATCTTTACTTCTGTGACTTTAGGCGCTGGAGGAAGCGGTGGTATTATCACACCTGTGTTTTATATTGGGGCTACAAGTGGCAATCTCTTTGGACATATGATTGGAAGTGAGCATATTGCACTTTTCGCTGCCCTCGGTTTTGTAAGTGTACTCTCAGGCGCTACCAATGCACCTATCGCTGCGACTATCATGGCAGTTGAGCTTTTTGGTTTAGAAATTGCACACTATGCAGCAATAAGTGCCGTGATTAGTTTTTTACTCACTGGACATAAAAGTGTTTTCAACTCTCAAAAGCTAGGCATGAAAAAATCAGATGCACTAAGCATTGATATAGGGGATGATATCGATAGTGCATCTGTGCATTTAGAAGATAAAGAAGCCAACAGAATTAAGAATATCCAAGCTAGGCTTAGAAAAAAAGCTGACAACCTCTATCGCAAAAAGAATAGCAGAAAAAAATAGTTGGCTGGTTGTACATCAAGGTAAATTAATTGTACTAATTTTAACTAGCTGGGATTGTTTTGTCCGACATCAAGGCGAAAACGCGCAGCTTACTTCTAGTAAGTGAGTACTTTCAAACACAGATGTAGGGCAACCAAAACCCTAGATAGAAAAATTAGGCCAGTTTATCGTCAGCAATATGATAATGCGGATCTTCTTTGATATTTATTTCAACAAGACCACCAGCTTTTTTTAATAACGCCTTACAATCTTGGCTTAAATGACGCAAGTGCAAGTGTTTACCTAATTTTTTATACTTCTCTGCCAAATTATCAATAGCTTCAATTGCTGAATGATCTGCTACACGCGAATGGGCAAAATCAATAATCACTTCATCAGGATCATTTGCTGGATCAAACAGTTCATTAAACCTGTGCGCCGAGGCAAAGAATAATGGGCCATGAATTTCATATACACGTTCACCAGACTCTAAATCTTTAGGTACAGCATAAATATGTTTGGCATTTTGCCATGCAAACACCAGTGCTGATGCAATCACACCCACAACCACAGCAATAGCAAGGTCCGTAAACACCGTCACTACAGTCACCAAAACCACCACAAACACGTCTTGTTTGGGGATTTTGTTGAACATATTAAAGCTTCCCCACTCAAATGTGCCGATGACCACCATAAACATAATGCCCACAAGCACTGCCACAGGAATCATTTCAATCAATTCATTGGCAAACAAGATAAAAGATAATAAAAACAGAGCAGCTGCAATGCCTGATAAATTACGTCTACCACCCGAAGAAATATTAATCATGGATTGCCCAATCATAGCGCAACCACCCATACCACCAAAGAAGCCTGTGACCACATTGGCTGCACCTTGACCAATAGACACACGATTACCCTGCCCACGAGTACCAGTAAGTTCATCAAGCACCGTCATGGTTAATAGCGATTCAATCAAACCGATAGCCGCAAGAATCACCGCATAAGGAAAAATAATATAAAGCGTTTCAAGGTTAAGCGACACAGAAGGAATATGGAATGGCGGAAGCGAACCACCAATATGCGCAATATCACCTACAGTCTTAGTATCCAAACCACCAAAAATTACTACGGCAGACAATCCTGCAATCGCCACCAAACCTGCAGGCACAGCCGATGTAAATTTAGGTAAAAAATGCATGATTGCCATAGTGGCAATCACAAGTCCAAGCATCATATAAAGCTCTTTCCCCTGCATCCATTGCCCATCCACTTGAAACTGCGGCAATTGCGCCATAAAAATCACAATCGCCAGACCATTCACAAAACCAAGCATTACGGGGTATGGCACCATACGAATAAACTTACCAAACTTAAGCAGACCAAAGATAATTTGCAGCACACCCATAAGTACAACCGTAGCAAACAAATATTCCACACCATGCTCTGCTACCAATGCCACCATAACCACTGCTAAAGCACCTGTTGCCCCTGAAATCATACCTGGACGACCGCCGACAAGAGAGGTGATTAAGCCCACCATAAATGCAGCATACAAACCAACCAAGGGATGCACACCTGCCACAAATGCAAAAGCCACTGCTTCTGGAACCAAAGCAAGTGCCACGGTTAAGCCCGATAAAATATCGTCTTTAGCACTCCAAACGTGCTTCTTATATAATGTGTATAACATGGGTTCTCCGAGGTTAAATCAAACAAACAATCTTTAAGGGCGGCGCAATATGCCTGAAACTAGGTCTAAATCCAACCAACTCATTATACCCCTACACCCATCCTTGATTTTTTGGGAGATAAAACCCTCGTTGGGGATGGTCATTTAGAGTTTATCGCTAGCTCTGAACACCACCACTGACGGGGTGAAAGAATATTGCAAAAAACTTAAAAAGGACGAACAATGACAAAGATTAATACCGCGACCAAACCAAACACGGGGATTTCGTTAAAAAATCTATAAAATACATGGTCGCGCACATTTTTACTTTGTGCAAAAACTTTCACCAAGTGCCCGCAATAAAAGTGATAAAGCATTAATAAAAGCACTGTAGTCACTTTAAGACCAAACCAAAGTTGGCTGCCAAAATAACTCCATTGATCATACGCCATAATTGAGCCTGTGATCACCGTCAGCCACATCATTGGGGTGACAAACCGATAAAGTTTGCGCTCCATGATAGCCAACTGTTGATGCACTGCCTCGTTATCTGTCATCGCATGATTAACAAATAAACGCGGTAAATAAAACAGCCCCGCAAACCAAGAGGTAAACATCATAATGTGTAAAACTTTAATCCATTCCATGATGGCAAGGCTAGCTTTATTCAGCGACAACTTCAAAATAAACAGCTAGGGAAGCTCTGTCGGGTTTCAACGATTATAGCGAAAAAGCATGGGGTTGCGGTGGTTTCTAGATGGGCTTGAGGCGAACAGCACTGCTATTTAACGAAAATACAGCTAAAAACGACCAATATCCATGATTCTACAGCCAGTTGCTTTAAGTCTGGCAGGCTCCTAGACTTCACTTTAATTTCACATACACAAACTCAACCAAACTTCGAGGAAACCTATGAAATCATTACTATTACTTTGTACACTTCTCCTGCCTTTCACCAGTTGGGCAGCGGATACGCAAGCTGCGGACGCAAAAACAGTGGGAGCAATTCGCGCCACACTTTCGGACATGCCTATCAAAGCCATACATAACACACCTATCGCAGGTGTTTATGAAATCCAAGTTGGTGATACCATTTATTACACAGATAAAACAGGGCAGTACCTCATCAATGGCCATATGTTTGACACACATATCAAACAAGATTTAACCGCCAAACGTCTTGCTGATATCAACCGCATCAACTGGAAAGATTTACCGTTAAAAGATGCGATTGTGAGTGGGCCTAAAGACGGTCTTAAAATGGCAGTATTCACTGACCCAGACTGCCCATACTGCAAACGTTTAGAGGAAAACTTACAAAAAGAAACTGGCATCCGGGTTTATACTTTCTTATTCCCACTCACCCAGCTACACCCTGATGCCTATGAAAAATCCAAGTCTATTTGGTGTGCTAAAGATCAACACCAAGCCATGCTTGATGTGATGCTAAACAATAAAACTTTAGCCAAAGCTACTTGCAAAACACCTATTGATGATAATATGAAACTTGCTGAAAAACTAAACGTGCGCGGCACACCAACAATTTTTGCAGAAGATGGTCGCAAATATACAGGTGGTGATCTTAAAACTTGGTTACAACAAGGTTCAAAATAGGCAACAACGAAAACCAGCTTAGGCACATGTTTAATCCTTGTGCCTAAGGCTCTTTTGTTATCTGCAACGAACAGAACTTATTTAAAATAAAGAATGTGCTAAATATTTAAAAAGATGAGATGAAACTCAGCCACCAAGCTTAATTATTTAAAATTACCGATGAGCCCAGTGCGGCATTACGTTTGCTTACATGGTTATTCACCCAAAGCTCAAAGTCCGCATAGGTATTATAAAATGTATCAAAGATTTGTAACGGCATACGACAAGCCAAGGTGCGTTCCACAGCCACAAGCTCTGTATCTTCGGGTAACCGTAAGGTAGGGCTTGCATTACCATACATGGCATTTACACCCAATATACACTTCGTCTGTCCACTTCGCTTGGCTTCGATTTTACCGAAAACAATCACATAAAAAAAGGCTTCTTCTTTTGGGTCTGAATCTTTGCGTAAAACACGACCTGGAAAATACTCAACCAACTCAGAATCTTCTTCCAACCACTGTCTATCTTCAGCACCAAGCTTGGTAAAGGCTGGGTGCATAAAGGAAATAGTTTCAATCATGCGACGTTGCACAACCTTCATTAAACTATCTCCAGCAATGGGAGACATATGTACCATTGCATCCACTGTTTCATTAGAAAATTCTAACAATGTTGAATCCACAAATGCCTCAACCGTCGCCGTACGTGGCAGTTGATAAATACATGCAACTTCACCAAAGAAGTCGCCTTGTTTCAGTGAGCCAACTTCAAAATGCTCACCAGATTTAGTGTCCACTTGTACACGGACTTCACCTTCAAGAATCAAATAAAAATTATGGCTTATTTCACCTTGTTTAACAATCACTTCGCCTTTTTTAACCTTACACAAGGTACCTTGACGAAGAAACTCTTGAGATTCCGAGTCTGAGAGCGCCTCAATTAAGGAAAAAACTTTACCTGCCTCACTTAAGGTTTGCGGTGGAGAACCTAGTGTTAACTCGGCAATAGTTTTCATAGATTCTATTTCATCTATATCAGGATGTTCCAGCTGCTCACAAAGGCTTAGAAAGGCAAGTGCATAACTTGAATATCCCAATGATACCATGCGCCTAGCCATCTCCATCGCGAGATTTCGTGCAGCCTCTATATCCCCTCTTGCCTGCAACATTTGAATCAAAGGTCGAGCAATGCGCAAGTCTTCAGGGTAAGCTGCAATTAAATCTTGATAAGCTTGCATCATTTCTTGTTTCGTCAGAGCCATGTGCGCAATCTAAACCTAAGCGTTGAGAAAGGCTACACTCCATATGTAACCTGTATCACAATCTATACTGGGTTTCCATTGCACTTGCTCTTTTGATGCGTAGCTTGCGCTGCCTTATTTTAAACCTATGAGGAACAACATCTATGTCTACACCCATCCAATACGCCTTATTAAGTGTCTCCGACAAAACAGGCATTGAAAACTTTGCCAGCCAATTGATTGCACAAGGCTTTAGCCTGCTTTCCACGGGTGGCACTGCAAAATTGCTACGTGAAGCAAACATTGAAGTGCGTGATGTGTCCGACTACACAGGTTTCCCAGAAATGATGGATGGCCGTGTCAAAACCTTAAACCCTAAAGTGCATGGCGGCATTCTTGCGCGAAGAGACAACGAAGGTGATTTGGCATCCATGAAAGAGCATGGCATTGAGCGTATTGATGTAGTGTGTGTAAACCTATACCCCTTCCGTGAAGCAGTTGCGAAAGAAGATTGTACGATTACTGATGCCATTGAAAACATTGATATTGGTGGCCCCTGCATGGTTCGCGCTGCAGCAAAAAATCATGCGTTTGTTACCATTGTGGTTGACCCTTTAGATTATAATATGGTGATTGATTCAATGAAAGATGGTTCTTTGGATGTGAACAAACGCCGTAGTCTTGCCGTCAAAGCTTATGCACATACAGCGGCTTATGATGGTGCTATTGCCAATCATTTTTCAGCACTTAACACCGATGGTAGCAAACGTGCATTTCCTGATATTTTTACACGCCAGTTTATTAAAACGGCTGATGAGCTTCGTTATGGTGAAAACCCACATCAAGCGGGTGCATTTTATGCTGATGTTGAAGACCCCGTAACTTCCCTTGCTGATTGTGAAGTATTGCAAGGCAAAGCGCTTTCTTACAACAATATCGCTGATGCTGATGCAGCTTTTGCCTGCGTACGTGATTTTTCTGAAAATGCAGCCGTGATTGTCAAACATGCCAACCCTTGTGGTGTAGCAGTGGGTGGTAAACAAGCCGAAGTGTATGAGCGTGCTAGAGCAGCCGACAGTACATCTGCCTTTGGTGGTATCGCAGCATTCAATCAACCTTTGGACAATGAAACGGCATCACTCATTGCTCAAACCTTTATGGAGGTCGTGATTGCACCAGGTTTCTCTGATGAAGCTTTGAAAACATTAAGCACCAAGAAAAACCTACGCGTATTACTCGCGCCATCGGTTGCTCCTGTGCAGGGTGGACTAGACTTCAAACGCGTCAGTGGCGGCTTATTAGTTCAAGAGCGCGATGACCATATTTTAACACGAGAGATGTGCAAAGTGGTCAGCAAACGCCAGCCTACTGAAAAAGAATGGCAAGATATGATGTTTGCCTGGTCTGTTGCCAAACATGTAAAATCCAATGCCATTGTATTTGCCAAAGGTGGTGTAACCTTGGGTGTGGGTGCAGGTCAAATGAACCGCGTCAACTCAACCCGTATTGCAGTTCAACATGGCGGCGAAGCCATTAAAGACTCTGCCGTTGCATCAGATGCATTCTTCCCGTTCCGTGATGGTGTTGATGCTTTGGCTGAAGCAGGGGCAACTGCTGTGATTCAACCTGGTGGTTCAATTCGTGATGAAGAGGTTGTTCAAGCTGCTGATGAGCATGGTTTAACCATGGTTTACACAGGCATTCGCCACTTTAGGCATTAAGCTAGGTCGCATTATTTATCATATCCAAACAACAAGCACTGGTTTCAATCTACCTTCTTGGGTCAACGATTGGGTCAGTGCTTGTGTGCGTATTCATGGTGATTTCTCAAGCCTTGAATCGCGTATGGACTTTGTCATCCAGCTATGTAAACAGAATGTGGACAAACAAACAGGTGGTCCTTTTGCTGCCGCTATTTTTAATATGCAAAACCAACAATTATTGGCTGTGGGTGTAAACATCGTTGTACCCAGCCATAACTGTACCAATCATGCTGAAATGACAGCTATCATACTTGCTCAACAAGCTTTAAAAACATATGACTTAAAAGAACATGGTCATTTTGAATTGCTTACCAGTTGTGAACCCTGTGCTATGTGTTTCGGCGCTATGCCATGGTCAGGCATTCAACATCTGGCTTACGCTGCCACCTCAGCAGATGCAGAAGCCATTGGTTTTGATGAAGGTGCTAAACACCCCGATTGGACAAATGAACTGGAGCAACGGGGCATCACTGTTAGCCAAGAAATTTTACAAAATAAAGCCGCAGCCGTATTACAACAGTATGCCAAACAGTCGGGCATCATTTATAACGCTTAAAATGCACTAAAGTCTCACCCTTATACTGCGATAGGTACTCTTGCAGAAGTCCGTTGATTGGGCTTCAAGTTTTAAGCAAGGAGTATATTGTGGCCATTCCCGTTTCACCATCCAGTGGTTTTATCACACGCTTGCTGCAACAAACATCGCAGCACAGCACCACTGCGTCCCATGCAACTGGCAACCGCAATATACCCAAAGCTGATACAACATTTATTTCAGCAGAAGCTAGGCATGCGCACAAGAATGATACTCAGCAACTAGAAAACAAACTCATTGAACTATACAATAAAAAAGGACAAGAGCAGCATTAATACCCCCCTCTTAAACGCTCTTAGTGTTTATCCCATCCACCTGCAAAGACAATATCCATCAATGGTTTACGCTTGCGCTTAGCCTGCTCAATTTTTTGGAAGTCTTCATCAAGCTGAGCCAAATCACCATGATAACCCAAGGCTATCGCCGCCATAGGTTTAAAGTCTTGAGGAACGGCGAAACTTTTGCGCACAGCTTCTACATCAAAGCCACCCATTTGATGACTCATCAACCCCAAGGCTGCTGCTTGTAAACATAATGACACACTGGCGGCACCTGCATCATATTCAGCCCAAGCATTGGTTTTATCATTATGCTGAAAAACCTTATGTGTACATACCATCAACAATACTGGGGCAAACTGTGCCCACTCCTGATTCTTCGGTGCCAAACAAGCCAATAATGATTTCCACGCTTCTGGCTCGTATGTTTTGTGACATACAATAAAACGCCAAGGTTCAGCACCGAAACATGAAGGAGCCCAGCGAGCTGCTTCCAAACATTCATTTAAGTCTTGTGGTGATACATCCTTACTCGCATCAAATGCCCGTGTACTCCAACGTTTTTTAAATAAATCATGCGTTATAAATTCCGAGTTTTCTTGCTCTTGGCTCACGCTACACCTCTCTCTTTATATCTTCGTGTCTTAGGCTTAATCCACATATGGGCCATGCTGGTGAATGGGTTCACCGTGCGGCTTGCCAAAACAAACCAATACACGGCTGCTTTGTTTACCCAACAACGACAATGTTGTACCTACTTCAAAGAATACAGCTTCGGCTGTGGTTACGCGCTCTTGATTAAGTGTTATTTCACCTTCAAGCACATACACAAAACCACGCATATGTCGCTCAATATGCCGCTGGTACACACTGCCCTGCTTTAAACTTATATCTAAATATAATACTGATGTTTGCAATTTCGTGGGTGAACCTTCACCCACAACTGTTCGCACTCTAACCCCATCATTGCTATCACTTGGCACATCTTCTGCATCCACCTGTTGATAGCTGGGCTGCATTTGTTTCAATCGTTTAGGTAAGTTAATCCAAAGTTGTATGCCTTGCGCTCTTCCTTGGGGCATTTCTGAGTGAACCAAACCTTTGCCTGCCGTGAACCGTTGCAAACCACCTGCATGCACAATGGATTTATTTCCCAAATTATCTGCATGTTGCATACCACCATCCAACATATAGGTAATAGCTTCAAAACCACGGTGTGGATGATCGGGAAAACCGCCACCTTCAATATCAAAGTGATCCATAAGTACAAAGGGATCGAAGTTCATCAACCCTTGCACAGGCATTAAACGCTGCACCACAACACCATCACCCTCAGGTACCGTTAAAGCTTTCATTTTCTTCATAACAACCTCCTAACAGAAGATTTCTGGCACACCTTTAGGCACAATCCGTGTTGGATTAATACTTTCATGGCTGTAATAATAATGACGTTTGATATGGTCAATATGAATAGTATCCGCAATATGTGGTTGGTTATATAAGTCACATAAATACCTATATAAATGGTTATAATCGGCAACTTGGCGTTGATTACACTTAAAGTGACCAAAATACACAGCATCAAAACGAATCAAGGTAGTAAACAATCGCCAATCTGCTTCTGTAATCACATCACCCATCAAGTAACGACTTGAAGCAAGTCTGGTTTCCAATAAATCCAGTGTCTTAAATAAAGCATCAAATGCTTCGTCATACGCTGATTGACTGGTTGCAAAACCAACTTTATACACCCCATTATTCACATGTTCATAAACAATGGCATTGATATGGTCAATTTCAGGGCGCAAGTTTTCAGGATAATAGTCATCCGTATTGCCCGTTATATCGTTAAACGCCGTATTAAACATACGAATAATTTCCGATGATTCATTGGATACAATGGTTTGTTTCTTTTTATCCCATAAAATAGGAACCACCACCCGCCCTGTGTAGTCGGCTTGAGCATGCGTATACAACTGATGAGCATAGTGATAGCCATAAAGTGGTTCAGCCTTAGGTTTAAACTCCCAACCTTTATCCAGCATATCTGGTGACACGACTGTTACATCAATAATATCCGTCAAACCTTTAAGTTGACGGAAAATCAGTGTGCGGTGCGCCCAAGGGCAAGCCAATGATACATATAGGTGATAACGCCCTGCTTCTGCGGGAAAGTCAGTATCACCGATATGCCGTCTAAAAACAGAATCTTGGCGCACAAATTGACCACCATTTTCTTTGGTGTCATACCATTGGTCAACCCATTTACCTTCAACCAATAATCCCATAATACACCACCTCTGTTATATGATTACTGTTTGATACCTTCAATAGAAAAATACAAATCAACATTTTGTGATGCAGGACCCAAATCCATCAAAAAGCCATAATCTTTCATTTTTATGCTTGTCCAAGCTTCAAAACCACGGCGATAGCCACCCCATGGGTCTTTACCCGCCCCAATATGTTTACCTTTAAGCACAATGTCTTTGGTAACACCATGCAAAGTAAATTTTCCTTTAATTTCAATATCTTTACCATGCTCTGTAAATGATGTACTGACAAACTTAGCCTCTGGATAGCGATTCACCATCAAGAAATCCTTACTTCTGATATGTTTATCACGCAAGGCATGATTGCTATCCACACTTGCCGTATCAATCACCACTTCAACCTTAGAAGCACTTGGATTTTTCTCATCGTAAGTAAACGTGCCATCAAACGTATTAAAACGACCAAGCAGCCAGCTATATCCCAAATGACTGACTTTAAACTGGATAAATGCATGCGCACCTTTATCATCAATATCATAAGTTGCTGCTTGTGCCGTTGTGATTACCCCTAGTGCGAGTAACCCTGTCAATATCATCGTCTTTAGTTTCATTTTATTCTCCTTGTTTGGTCGCTAGTTATGATAGTTTTAAATGTGAACCATCACAAAATGGTGCTTGTTTGGTATGTTTACATTGGCAAAGGTTAAAAATACCATCTTGTTCGGGTGTAAATGCCATAGGTGTAAAGCTTGTACCCTTATGCGACCCATCACAAAAAGGTTGGCTTTTAGAACGCCCGCAGGTGCAATAGTGATATTCTTGTCCTTTTTTTAAGCTCACGCGTGCAGGGTTATGTGCTGCAACAACCACTTCATCTTTTTTTGCTTCACTCATGCTCTTCTCCTTTTTAAAGTTATTCTACTGCAAACAACTTATTCTGAACTCGAAATACCTAACATACGCAACAATGTTCTATCTTTATCTAAAAAGTGATGTTTTAAAGCTGCCGCCGTATGTAAAGCAACAAAGCCCATAAACGCCCATGCTAAAACCCAATGTGCTTTACCCAAAAACACTGCACTTGCTTGTTCTATATTCCACAAAGCTGGAACCTCAAACCAAGTAAATACTGCAATACCACGTCCATCTGCAGTGACCATCAAATAGCCACTTAACATCAAAACAAACATGAAAATATAGTGCAACCTATGCACCAACAAACCCATAACCTTTTCAAAAGACTGCCCATAAATTTCTGGAACTGGGTTGCTCAAACGCCATAACAATCGAACAATGAAGAGCAACATCAACATAACCCCCACGCTTATATGCAAAGCAGGTGCAGCTTTATACCACGCATCAACATATGTCAGCTCTACCATATAAAGACCAAGTCCAAACATGGCGAATACCAATAGCGCCATCAGCCAATGAAGTATAATCGTAACCCAACCATACGCAGTTTCAGTGTTTCTAAGCTGCATTGTTACTCCTAACACACCTTGCATCATATTGTAAATTAGAATTATTCACCCTATCATGATAGTAAAAAAGCATATATAGTTCATCATTATGATTGATATTTTCAATATATTGGGCTCAATATGACCTTAGAGCAGTTAAAGTACCTTGATGCTATCGTAAAACATAGGAGTTTTCGTGCTGCTGCGGAGGCGGTATTTCGCAGTCAGTCATCATTAAGCATAAGCATCCAAAAACTTGAACAAGAATTAAACATCAAACTCTTTGAACGCAGTGGTTATCGCCCAACATTAACCCATGCAGGCAAAGCCATTTACCAAAAAGTAAAAAAAACACTCAATCATAGCCGTGAAATACATGATTTAGCTCGTCACCTTTCCCAAGGGCATGAGGCAGAGCTTCGTTTAGCTATCAGTGGCATTATTCCCATTGAACCTATCATTACCACCTTAAACCATATCAATCATAAGCATCCTGAAACACGTATTACTTTATTACTGGAAAACTTAAACGGTATTATGGAACGTGTTTATGATGATGATGCAGATATTGCGATTACCGACGCTTTTGAGCCCAATGTACAATATGAAGGGATTCATTTAACGGAAATTCCTTTTGTTACTGTTATACCAAGCACATCCAAGTGGGCACAATGCACAAAAAACATGAGCGAAGAAGCTTTAGAAAATGAAACCATGATTATTGTGCGTGATACCAGTCATCACTCCACTCGCATGAGTAAGGGTGTGCTGGAGGGTACACCACAGTGGGTTGTTAATGATTTTGAAACCAAACGGCGTATTCTTTGCTCAGGTAAGGGTTGGGGAAGAATGCCGCTACATCTCGTCCAAGAAGACATTGCTCAAGGTAGGTTATCTGCACTTCAATTTGACGCTGCTCAAACCTTCAGCGTACCTATACACCTAGTCAGGAAAAACAATAAGTTTGTGGGTCCTGTAGAACAAATGTTATGGTCAACCCTTCAGGACATTGGTTGGAAAGCTCCACCTGCCACAATCTAAAACTCTTTCATCAATAATAATAAAACTCAAAACTAGCCGTAATACCATATATGGATACACCACTAATACTGGTCGTACTTTGGTCACTATTTTTACGGTATTGCATCAACTCTGTATTAAACACAAAGGATTCATTGGGTATATGATAAGCAAAACCTAGCCCATAGCTGGGTGAAGTGTCGGCATAGGTTAACCCAGCAATATCCATAGATATGGTACTGACCCCCAATAAAGCATATATATTAAGGTGACGCGTCACTTCCATACTGGGTTTAAGCAGATACGATGTATAATTATTTATACTACCGCTAAATGTTGAAAGTTGCCCACCAAAACCCAAGCGAACTTCTGCACCAAGGTTTGGGCTAATCCAATTTAAAGTGCTGCCTGCTGTAAAATGAAAAGCTGGTGTTGTCGCTTTACTTCCTGCCAAATCAGCTTGTAGCCCTGATGCGCCCAGTGCAAAATAAGGATCAATATTCATTTGGCTTGCCCAAGCTGGTGATGCACCCCCCATCATCCATAACATCATAAACCACTTATACTTTTTCATCTTCTAACCCCTATCTCTCATCTTGCAGACCATGGATAAACTGTATCAAATACTTTGTAAAACTTGCCTTTGGCATACACTCAATCACTTCTTGGCATTGTTTGCTTACCCACCAACCTGAGGCAAGATTATTGCCCATATTCGACACATCATTAGCAACAATGGCATCCACACCTTTACGCTGTAATTTTTCTTGCGCAAACTCCACATGATTTTCACTTTCTGCGGCAAATGCAACCACTTGCCGTGGACGTTGCTTCATCTTAGCCACTGCTGCAACAATATCAGGGTTCTCAATCAATTCGACTTGCATATGACCACTGCCCTGACGTTTTAATTTATGCTGCAAAGGTTTTGCAAAACGAAAATCACTCACGGCTGCAGTCGCCACAAATACATCCACACCTTTTGCCGCAGCCACACAAGCATCCAACATCTCTGTTGCACTTTCCACATCCACCCGCTGCACATCATGCCGTGTTTTTGGTGTACCTGGACCTGCAACCAAACACACACTTGCGCCTTGCATAGCTGCCGCATCAGCCAGCATTGCCCCCAAGGTTCCCGTGGCACGGTTGCTCATGGTACGTACCGCATCCCAAGCTTCAACCGTAGGACCTGCATTGATAACCCAGCGCTGCCCTTTTAATTCCTGATTGCTTAATAATGGCAAAAGACTTTGCATGATTAATTCAGGTTCTGCCAAACGACCAGCACCTTGTTCGCCACATGCCAATTCACCAGAAGTAGGTTCGACAACTGTATAACCGCTTTCTTTTAAAGCTTTCACATTCCGTTGCGTCGCATCAGCCGACCACATAGAAACATTCATTGCAGGTGCTAACAACACAGGTTTTTCATTTGCCAGCATGAGCGTGGTTAACAAGTCATCGGCAATACCGTGTGTTACTTTTGCTAAAAGGTTGCTGGTCACAGGTACTAGCACCACAGCATCAGCCCAGCGTACCAATTGAATATGCCCCATGCCATGTTGTTCGGTTAAATCAAATAAGCTGGTGTGCACTTTATTGCCCGACAAGGCTTCAAAGGTAAGCGGTGTGACAA
>Ga0256829_1001538_pt1 | contig 18709 bp, 16 predicted proteins | sample 131447metaG_FD_185979 | JGI IMG/M metagenome (GOLD analysis project Ga0256829, IMG submission 185979) | Hydrothermal vent microbial communities from Lau Basin, Pacific Ocean - 131-447 | ecosystem: Environmental > Aquatic > Marine > Hydrothermal vents | place: Pacific Ocean: Lau Basin | collected...
AAGGGTAACTTTATACCTGAAATTAAATTTACCGAAAAATTATCGTCATCAACAAAAAATAAAAAAACCGCCCCAATTTAATTATTGAGACGGCTTCAAAAAAGAATTAGTTATAAAATGAATGATCTATATTTGGCCTTCTTAAAATAAAAACCAAAGCTGTAGATAAACAGAATTATTATCAGAAGCATTTCTTCCAAATCCATCATAATTACTAATGGCTCCATTAAATTTACCATATGCAGTGTAAATAAATGATATTTTTGTGTTTTCCCAGGGCAAATAGTCAACTTGTCCTATAAATCCATTACTGTTTGGAAGCCCTGTTCTACTTCCGGAAATTGGTGCAGGGGAGAAAATGACATTATCAGAACTGCCCGAGTAGTTAAAATATCCCAATGTAAATTTATATCCTTTTCGAAAATAAATACTTGCATCAGTTTTAAATGAATTAATTTTATCATTTAACACCTGGCTGTTTCCGGTTGAAAAACCAGCATTTAATTTCTGTTTTTCATAAACATAGCTACTATGCAATGTGAACTGCCCTTTTGCAAAAAGATATTCATATTGTAGATCCAGGCCAAAATCTAAATAATCATCTGTTGGTCCTGAAACTCCGGCAGGATAAAGATTTGAACTAAGCCCGAAAGTCCCTATCTCCAAATAGCTTTTTGCCCATTGATTCTGATAAGCCAGTCGCCAGTAGGGACTAACACCTTTAACTGTCATAACAGAAGCATTATCTGGAGGAATAATTGTTCCAAAAGGAGCTGATCTGTATACGGCAAACCCCAGATAAATATGATTATTCAAAAGTCCATAGGTTCCCGCTCCCAAGGCTCCCATTAATCCTCCTTCTACCAATGTTCCTGCTGAAGGAGCTGGAGCCGTTCCTGATGCAGAATAAGGGAAACTCCATGGGGAAGCTGTATTCCACACATCTTGCATCAAAGGCCCATTATTAAGGGTAACCCCATATAATAATGGTAATTGTCCTATCTGTAGAAGGTTAGCATAACGAATGTCAATCATATCAAGGCCAAAAGTTCCTTCGGTATCATCCATAGTTAATTGCATAAAAGCTCCCATGTTAGGAGTGATCTCTCCGCCATAATAAATACTCAGTGACTGAGGAAACTCCACATTTCCATTTTGTGTTCCGGGTATGGTTTTATAAAGTTGAGTAAACCCGGACTTAAATGCTAAAGAAATTTGGGGTATATGAAGTAACTTTAATATTTCCCTTCCACTTTCTTCGTTGGTAGATTCTTTTTGAGCAATGGTTTTAATATTTGTCATAGTATAACCATTCAGTTTAAATTGCCTTCCAAAGGATGTTAATTCCGGAAACACTGTATGACAAGCCCCGCAAGATAATCCTGTTTGTCTGGCGAAACTCGGAATTGCCCGTACTTGCACCGGAAATGTAAAAAAAGCTAATAAAGCTAAAAAAGCACTTATTGTTAAACTTTTTTGTTTTCTAAATCGGTATGAGTGTTTCATATTTTTATAATTTTAAATAAATATTAGATCATTGTCATTTATACTTATAGCCATGTTTTTTCAGGTTTTCTTTAACTTGTGCGATAGTCATTTTTCGTAATTTCATTCCGCATTTTGGGCAATTTCCGGGTTTATCCGAAATAACCTCCCAATCCATAATATCCTGATAAAGATACCCGTCCCCATTTTGATCAATCTGCTCAACATTTATAATTCCTTTTCTGATAATACTTACTTCGGCTTTTTTCATGGATGATTTGTTCCCTTTTTGGCTCATTTTATTCATTTTCATATTTTCGATGTTTTTAGTTTTAATAGATTTCTTCATATTCATATGTTGATGCATATGTTCAGAACCTTTATTCATCATTTTATCTGTTTTTCCCATTTGACTCATCATTTGCATACGCATGGCCATCATTTGCATCATCATTTGTTTCATTTTTTTCATCCGTTCCGGTGAATTCATTCCCCTCATCGCGGGCATTTGTTCCATCATCTTCTGCATCTTTTCTTTCATCATAGGACTATCCATCATTTGAGCCATCATGGCTTTTTGTTTATTCATCATCATTGCCATATTAGAATGGTCCATCTGCTTCATTTGCCCCATCATTTGTTTCATTTTTTGTTTCATCATAGGGTTATTCATCATGCTCTTCATCATTGCCATTTGCTTTTTAACCATGGATGTTTTTTGGGCTTTGCTCATCCCCTTCATCATTCCGTTTTTTTCCATCATTTTCATATGCATTGCCATCATTTTCATTCGCTGAGCACTATCACATTGCATAAGCATACTGTTATTTGACATTCTACCCATCATAGCCCCTTTGTTCATTTTCATATTAGCGTTCATGGTTTTAACAGAATCAGATTTCTGCAATTGCAATTCTGAGGTGTTTGAAGAAGAATTATTATTAACTCCTCTTTTCATCATCAAATTCCCGGCAAACATTTCGCCACTTAGGAAAAAGATTGCCAGGATAACGGTTGTTAAAAATTGTTTTTTCATTTTACTTGTTTTTTATTTTATTAAATTAGTGAGTCGTATTCTTTTAATTAATATCCTAATCAACGGTTCATCATCATGCCCCTGCCCATCATACCGTTTCTCATCATGCCTTTCCCATTCGTTTTTGAAGGCTTAACCTTTTGGGCATCTTTAAGAGTTACCTTACCATAATTATTCCCCCAGGAATTCAGAATATAATTTGCTACAGCAACAGCACTGGAAGGATTACTGATTTGAGGGGGCATGGAGTTGCTATAGGTCACACCATTAACCACCATTGGATGATTAGAGCCATTCATTATCTGTTGAACAATGCGAGATTTAGAAACTGTTTTTAAAAAGTCTGAGCCTTTTAAAGGGGGGAAAGTACCCGGAATACCTTCGCCATTTATCTGGTGACAGGCGGCACATTTTTGTTGATAAATTTCAGCCCCCTTTTGGATGGTGGTATCTTGTGTGTTTACTGAAACCACCGAACCGGCCTCCCTGCTTTGCTGTGATGAAATCCCTTTTTTACTCATAGCAAACCGACTCCATAAGAAGAAAAAAGCAATTACCAGTAATGTTCCAAAGAAAAATATCCAGATTCTGTTTTTCATTTTTTATATTTTAATTAGTGAACCTTTTTTAATTCATATAAAATCAACAGTAACATATCCATATCAAGTACTTTATTGATTTCTTAACCTTAGCGCATTACTAATAACTGATACGGAGCTGAAACTCATAGCGGCAGCTGCAATAATAGGGCTTAGTAAAAGTCCAAATACAGGAAACAAAGCACCTGCAGCAATGGGAACTCCAACAGAATTATAAACAAAAGCAAAAAACAAATTTTGTTTGATGTTTTTCATCACTTTATGGCTTAAGTCATGTGCCCGTACAATCCCATTTAAATCACCTTTAACCAAAGTTATTTCAGCACTTTGCATTGCTATATCGGTACCTGTCCCCATGGCAATTCCAATATTGGCCTGAGTTAAAGCCGGTGCATCGTTGATACCATCCCCGGCCATGGCTACGATATTTCCCTTCTCTTGTAATTCTTTTACTTTATTGTATTTATCTTCAGGGAGACAATCTGCCTGAAAGCCATCAATTCCTACTTCATCAGCAATTGCTTTAGCTGTAAATTCATTATCCCCTGTAAGCATGATTACTTTTAAACCTGCTTTATGTAATTCCTTGACAGCCTTTTTGGAAGTTTCTTTAATCCGGTCGGCTACACTTACCATTCCAATAACCTCATTCTCCAAAATCAAAAACATTACAGTTTGTCCTTTTTGTTGCCAAAGTGTAGCTTCAGATTTTTGATTATCTTGAAGTTTACAGCCAAAAGATTCCACAAGTCGCAAATTGCCAAGTCCAATATTCTTTCCTTCCCAGCTGCCTGTAACACCTTTTCCTGCCTCAGCTTTAAAATTTTTAATGTTATAAAGAGCTATATTTTTCTCTTTGGCTCCTTTAACAATTGCATCAGCAACAGGATGTTCGCTGTTTTTATCCAATGATGCTGCGAGCTTAAGAATCTCATCATCATTGAAATTATCATGAAAAGAATGATAAGAATTCAGGCTTGGTTTTCCCTCTGTAAGGGTTCCTGTTTTGTCAACCACTACAACATTTACTTTATTCATTTCCTCTATAGCTTTGGCATCTTTTACCAATACTCCTGACTGGGCAGCTCTACCGGTTCCCACCATAATAGACATAGGCGTTGCCAGACCCAAAGCACAAGGACAAGCAATTACCAGTACGGCTATTGCATTTACAAAAGCATAAACCAGGGCGGGGTGAGGGCCAAGGAAATACCATATAACAAATGTCAGTATGGAAATAACTACTACGACCTGCACAAAATATTTTGCTACAGTATCAGCAAGACTTTGTATGGGAGCACGGGTGCCGCTGGCCTTATTAACCATATCAATAATTTGAGCCAAAAGGGTGTCTGAACCTACTTTCTCGGCTTTCATTTGAAAAGCGGTTTTTCCGTTTACAGTACCCCCAATAACCTTGTCTCCTTTATTTTTCTCTGTGGGAATAGACTCTCCTGTAATCATACTTTCATCTATAATGGCATTCCCCGAAGCAATAATCCCGTCAACAGGAATTTTTTCTCCGGGTCGTACTTGTAATAAATCGCCAGGCATAACCGCTTCCAGGGGTATTTCTTCTTCTTCACCGTTCCTTATAACCCGGGCTACAGGAGGAACCAGGTTAAGCAATGCTTTTATAGCGGTATTCGTTTTACTGTGAGCTCTTAATTCTAATACTTGTCCTAATAATACAAGTGTAAGTATAAATGCCGAGGCTTCGAAATATAAATGTACATATCCTCCGGCATCTTTAAACTCGGGGGGGAATATTCCCGGAAAAAACATTCCTAAAACACTAAACAAAAAAGCCGCTCCAACGCCCAAAGAAATGAGTGTCCACATATTTGGAGACCACCTTCTGACAGAATTCCAGCCCCTTACAAAAAAATCCCATCCGGCATAAAACACTACCGGTAAAGTGAAGATGAATTCTACCCATCGCCATACGATTTCAGGAGCAAGTTTTTCAAGGTTTATCCAGGGAATATACGCTGACATACTAATAAATAAAACCGGAACAGACAATATTAATGCCACCCAAAACCGTTTTAGCATGTCCTTGTAAGCAGTCTCTTCAGGGCTGCTCTCTTCAGATTTTTTTGCTGTCAAATTAACTTCCTGTATTAAATGCATCCCACATACTGGGCAGTCTCCCGGATGGTCATAGGTTTTATCACCCTCGCAGCGCATAGGACAATGATACTTGGCAACCGGGCCTGCTGCTGGCTGCTTATTATCCGCATGTACCGATTCTATTTTTAGTTTTGTATTATCCATTTTATCAGGACTTACTCCCATAGAAACAGATTTTTTATCATTATGGTGGTGTTCAACAGTTTTTCCGTTCCCATTGGTGGGCACCAAAAACATGCCACAAACAGGGCATTTCCCGGGATGATCATAAGTTTTATCGCCCTCGCAATACATGGGACAGTAATACTTTATTTCAGTTCCTTCTTTTTGATCGACTAGAGGTTCATGTGCCTGTTTGCTTTTATGGTCATGATGATGATCTTTTGCTTTATTTTCCTCATTAACAGGAACCAAATGCATTCCGCATACAGGGCAATCTCCGGGTGCGTCATAAGTTTTATCGCCCTCGCAGTGCATAGGACAGAAATACTTTGTGGTATCTAGTTTTAGGTTTAAACCTGTTGTTTGTTTGTTTTTCATTTTTTTATGAATTAAGGCCGTCAGCAAAAATTTTTACTGACGGCATAAGTGAATTACTTAAGATCTTTTGACATTCGGTCAAACTCTTCTTTGGTAATTTCCCCTCTGGCATATCGTTTTTTTAAGATATCCAAAGAGCTTTCTTCCTGGTAATGATGGGTCATTGGAGGATTAGGATTATTTGTTCTGTTTACTAATGAAACCAGTAACCATATAAACAAACCCATCATAATAACTCCTCCAATCCACCAAAAACCCATTCCCATTCCTACTCCAAACATGATTTTAATTTTTTAGTTTAATAATTTATTTTTAAGTTTATCATTGTCCAATTTTTAAGCAATAGCTTTTGATTTTTCTTTATCAATATGATTAATTACCCTCTTCAACTTTTGACGAATCTCCATTGCAATTTCTTTCATTTCCGCATTGTCTATATCTTTCATAGCCACAGAAGGATCGATAGAACTTATCTCAAAACCGTTTTCTGCTTCTCTTATAATAAGGTTACAAGGAATCAATGCCCCTATATGTATGTCTGCATTAAGCGATTTGAGAGCATAAGGAGGGTTACAGGCTTCGATTACAACATAAGGCTTAAAGTTAACTCCCAGTTTTTCTTTTAATGTTTTCTGAAAGTCAATTTCAGCTACTACGCCAAAGCCTTCATCTTGAAGTGCGTTTTTTGTTTTTTCCACGGCTTCTTCCAAACCGGAAGATTGGATTGTTTTTGAAAAATAATATTGCATGACTTTATTTTTTAATGATTATTATCTATTTTATTTTCTTTGACAAAAGTATTGCTACAATAAGTGCTATGTGTTACATAATTATTGAAATGATTTATATACTTTTTTGATAATACTATAGAATTAAGTAAGATTTATATACTTTTCTATACATAGTTTGTTAGTTTTGCCTGATAATTAAAGAATAGAAAATAAAATATATGAAATTTAAAGAGCTCAAACTTTCAGAAACTATTCTGGAAGCCATTGATTATATGGGATTTGAAGATGCTACTCCCATTCAGGAAAAAGCAATACCTGCAATATTAGAAAATAAAGATCTAATTGCCTGTGCCCAAACCGGAACAGGGAAAACTGCTGCTTTTATTTTACCTGTTTTGAGCACTTTGTTAAAAGAAAAAAAAGCACACCAGACCAAGGTGTTGGTAATTGTACCTACTCGTGAACTGGCCATTCAAATCGACCAACAAATACAAGGCTTTTCTTACTTTACCAATGCTGAATCAATTGCAATTTATGGTGGAGGAAGTGGTTCGGAATGGGTTGTTCAGAAAAAAGCATTAACCTCCGGAACAGATATTGTTGTAGCAACCCCGGGGAAGTTAATTTCTCACCTGAATATGGGATATGTTAAGTTTAACCATGTTAAACATCTAATTCTTGATGAAGCTGACCGAATGTTGGATATGGGCTTTTATGAAGATATTCAGAAAATTATCACTTACTTACCCAAAGAAAGACAAACGCTGATGTTTAGTGCTACTATGCCACCAAAAATAAAACAACTGGCAAAAAAAACATTGATTAATCCTGTAGAAATAGTAATAGGGCTTTCCAAGCCGGCAGAAGGAGTATTACAGGCAGCTTTTCTTTCTTACGAAAACCAAAAAACACCACTTATCAACTATCTAATTGCAGATAAACCGGATGTAAATAGCATTTTAATTTTTAGTTCTACAAAAAAGAAAGTAAGTGATATAGTAAGAGGGTTAAGAGGAAAAAACTATAATGTTGAGGGAATCTCATCGGATTTGGAGCAAACAAAACGAGAGGAAGTGTTGCGGAACTTCCGTGCAAAAAAAACAAGAGTTTTAGTTGCTACAGATGTTTTGAGCCGGGGAATTGACATTAAAGATATTGATATTGTTATCAATTATGATGTACCGGGAGATGCTGAAGATTATGTACATCGTATTGGAAGAACGGCCAGAGCCGCTACCTCCGGATTGGCAATAACTTTAATTAATGAAGAAGACAGGTATAAATTTCATCAAATAGAACAGTTGATTGGCAGTGAAGTAAAGAAATTGCCCCTGCCCGACTTTTTAGGAGAAGGGCCGAAATGGGAAATTATTAAAAGAAAACCTTTTCGCAATAACAAGAATAAATCACAAAAAGGATATAAGCATAAAAAGGACTTTAAAAAACCATATGATAGAAATAAAAATTAATTTTTTAGTCTTAGATCAATTTTTATACCTGGTTACGTTTGAATTATTTTGTGATTATTTTTTTTGAACGTATAAATTTATATTAGTTCTTTGTTTCCAGTACTTCTTTTAAAACAACAGCATTATTTCTATTTTCATCCTTTGCAGCATAAACCAGCGTAATCACCTTTTCATTATTTTCAATTTTTTTTATTTCTTTCAGCAATGGCAATTTTTCCTTCAGTTCCTCCATATATTTAATTTTAAATAGTTCCCATTTTTCAGCATCATGGGAAAACCATTTCCTAAGGTTATTTGTAGGAGCAATTTCTTTCAGCCAAAGGTCTATTTTAGCTTTTTCTTTGGATACCCCTCTGGGCCACAACCTATCCACCAAGATTCGGTAACCGTCATTATCACTAAAATTATCATAAACTCTTTTTATAAAAATCATGAGATAATTTGTTTTTAATCTTTTAAAGGTTAATTCAAAATTAAGGAAAATTAATTAAAGGAGAATAAAAAAAACCCTGATTATCAGAGATAATCAGGGTTTAAAACTCCTTTTGAGAGTGGTACCACCCGGAATCGAACCAGGGACACACGGATTTTCAGTCCGTTGCTCTACCTACTGAGCTATGGTACCAACGTTTTTGGAGCGGCAAAAATACGCTTTTTTTTCTTCCTGCAAAAAAAATCATTAAAAAAGTTTAAAATTCTACTCATAAAGATAAAATTTATCTGATTTCATTGTGAATAGTGTATTTTTGTCGTTGGAAAATATATTTATGAATCAAAAAATTATTATTGACGTTGGTAATACACGCGTTAAGTATGCCGTTTTTCAAGGGGAAGAAATGATTTCATTTTTTACTTCTCCCAATCCTGATTTAGAAATAATTAATAAATTATTGAAAAAATTCCCACAGATTCATTCCGGAATTTTGTCATCTGTAAAAACATTTCCCAAGGATATTGAGGACATATTAACTGCCCGATGTTTTTTTATACAACTTGGGGAAAAAACCCCGCTTCCTTTTTATAATAAATACCAAACCCCTGAAACACTTGGTAACGACAGGTTAGCAATAGCTGCTTTTTCACAACATTTTTTTCCAGATAAAAATGTGTTAGCTATAAGTGCCGGCACAACCATCACATATGATTTTATAAACCAAAACAGAGAATATTTAGGAGGTAATATCAGCCCCGGTTTACAAATGAGGTTAAAAGCTCTTCATCAATTTACTGAAAAGTTACCTTTAATTTATTTAAAAGATTTAGATTATTTAATTGGAACCTCAACTGAAACATCAATTCTTTCGGGTGTTTTAAATGGAGCTGCAGAAGAAATTGCCGGGATAATTGAACAATATAAAAAGCAGTTTGAAGGCCTTAAAATTATTTTAGGGGGAGGAGATTATAAATATTTTGATAAAAGATTAAAAAATAACATCTTTGCAAGCCCAAATATTGTATTGGAGGGTTTAAAGGTAATTCTTGATTTTAATGAAAAAAATTAACTACATTTTGTTGTTGGGTTTAGTGCTTATAGCCCCATTTTTAAAGGCACAGGATATTAATTCTCCATATTCCCGATATGGACTAGGTCGTCTTTACGGAAAAGATGTCAGCACAAGTTTATGGAGTATGGGTGGTATTTCTTACGGTATTGCTAATCCTTTTATTGTAAATGTTGCTAATCCCGCATCTTACGGAAGCTTTGATTCCTTAACATTTGTGTTTCAAACCGGCATAACAGGAAATGTAGGCACATTAAAAAACACCCAAACTTCCAGCAGTTACAATTATGCCTCATTAAATCATGTGGCTGTTGGGTTTCCTGTTACCAAATGGTGGCGGTCCAGTTTAGGTGTAATCCCCTATAGTAAGATTGGCTATGATACTCAGGTTAAAATTGCAGTAAATGGTTATACTCCTTTTCTCGATAACCGCTGGGGTAAAGGAGCTTTAGCAGAAATTTATTGGGGAAATGGCTTTAACATAACAAAAAATCTTAGGGTAGGTGTAAATCTAAACTACTTATTTGGAAACAAAAGGTCGTATAATCTTGCATATTCTGCCGATTCATTAAATGTTTTTGGTGCAAAAACAGAAAATTACATGTGGGTAGGTGGATTGCTTTACGATTGGGGTCTTCAATATGATATACATATTAAAAAAGATCAGGTATTAACATTAGGCGTGGTTTATAGCAACAAAAGTACTGTTAGCGCTTACCGCTCAATTTTAGCCACGACTTTAACGGGAGGGTATGGAACCAATGTTGATGTAGTTAGAGATACCATAAAATATGTTGCAAGAGAAAATGGAAATTTATTAATTCCGGGAAGTTTTGGTGCAGGATTTAGTTACCGTAATAAGAACTTATGGTTAATAGGAGCTGATGTTCAGTTTCAAAATTGGAATAAATTCAGATCATTTGGCATTGCAGATTCTTTAAGCAATTCATTTCGCATTGCTATAGGAGGACAGTATACACCTCAGCATTCAAATATTTCACCATTGGCAAAACGAATGACATACAGGATGGGATTGAAATATAATCAATCATATTTGCATTTGAATGGATTTTCGATTAATGAATTTGCTTTAACAGGTGGTGTTCAGTTTCCTTTTAAAAGGACAAGAACTAATCTTTCTCTAGGTTTTGAGATAGGAAGTCGTGGAACTTTAAAAAATAATTTAATTAGAGAAAGTTTTTTTAATTTTACCTTTGGAATAAATATTGTACAAAATTGGTTTTATAAACGGAAATATAGATAGTGAATTAAATACTCAGAAGTCATGAAAGCAAAAATCTTTATTTTTTTACTCGGATTAGGATTAAGCCTCTCGGTAATGGCCGGGACACCTGTGGAGAATAATTGGGTACCACAAGATAATGGTACCCGTTATGGAAAAGACAGCCTAAAATGTCTTATTAATCTCTCATTATACAGTGAATTTTATAAACAATGGAAGCAAAGTCATTATAAAGGCGAAGCATTACAAGATGCCGTTGGCCCTTGGCATTGGACTTTTAAGAACTGCCCCCGTGCCACAGAAAACATATATATTGATGGTGCCCGTATGATGAAATTCCGTATCAGAAAAGCACCACCAAATAAAAAACCGGCTATGATCGACACACTTATGATGATTTATAATCAGAGATTAAAGTATTTCCCATATAAGTACGGGACAAGTATTCCGCAAAAAGGAGAAGTACTTGGAAGAGCAGGAATTGCTCTTTATCAGGTAGACCCGGGTGCTTATAAAAAAGCCTTTAAATATTTAAAAGAATCCTTAGATTTAAATAAACAAAATGCATTAGGAGCTGTATATATTTATTATTTCAGAATTTTAACCCGCATGGCCAGAGAAGGGCAGGCGGATACCGCAGCAGTAATAAATGCTTACGATAGACTTATTGGCTATGCCAATGACAGAATAAAAGAATATAAAGCCCAAAATAATACAAGAAAAATTGCAGAATATAAAAATATTAAGGCAGCTTTGGATTATTCCTTCCAGCCTTTTGCAAATTGTAAAGATCTTGTTAGGATTTATACAAAAAAGTATGAAAAATCTCCTGAAAATGAAGAGTTATTGAAAAATATTATAGGAACACTGGAAGATAAACAATGTTTTAACAATAATTTATATTTTGATGCTAATCAAAGCTTATATAAAATTGACCCTCAACCGGAAACGGCTTACCTTCTTGGGACATTACTATTAAAACAAAATAAAACGGCTGAAGCAATCAAATATCTTGCAAAGTCTACTACTATGGCAGATAAAGACCGGGTTTTGGATGCATATATGTACATGGCACAGGCATACCAAAATTTAAATAACTATCCACGCGCAAGAGAACTGGCCTATAAAGCTCTTAAAATAAATCCACATTATGGAATGGCTTATGTTTTAATTGGCGATTTATATGCAGCAAGTGCTAACAAATGCGGAAATAACGACTTAACAAAATTAGTGGCTTATTGGGCAGCGGTAGATAAATATAAACAAGCTAAACGGGTTCAACCAGATTTAGCAGACGTAATGAATAAACGGATTGCTGTTTACAGACAACATTTTCCTACAACCGAGCAGTTATTCTTTTATAACCTGAAGCCCGGACAGAAATATAAAGTAGGATGCTGGATAAATGAAGAAACTACAGTACGGGCTGCTAAAAAATAGAGCAGTATAAAAATGATTTATAATTTAATTAAAAGCGCTTTTATGATTTTTATCATGGGAGCGCTTTTATCTTGTGTTAATTCAATTAAAGAAGTTCAAAAGTTCTCTGAAAGCGATACACTTTCGGGAATGGCAGCTTCAAATATACAGTACACAAGATCCGATTCGGGTAAAATTCAGTTAATATTAAAAAGCCCATTACTTTTAAAACATGAAGGAAAAAAGACTTTTACTGTTTTTCCTAAAGGTTTTTATGTTCAATTTTTTGACACTACTGGAAAAGTTATTTCAACATTGAAAGCAGATTATGGAATTAGAAAAAAAAATGCAGGAATTTTGGAAGCAAAAAAAAATGTTGAAGTGAAAAACTTGAAAAATAAAGAAACACTCTATACCAACATTCTTTTATGGAATGAAAGAACAAAAAAAATTATAGCTCCGGGGCCGGTAAAAATTATAGGTTCAAGTAGAACAATATATGGTGATAGCCTTATAGCAAATGAAAATTTCACCCACAGAACAATATACGGAATCCGTGGAGTTTTAAAAGTTAAAGAAGATTCTTTACAATAAATTTTTATTTATTTTTGATTTATTGAATAAAAATAGATTGAAATTTAATTTTTATAGATGAGCACCAACTGGCTACTTGTTTTTTTCTCTCTTATATTTTCTGCTTTTTTTTCAGGAATGGAAATTGCATTTGTAAGTTCCAGCCGTTTAAAGCAAGAACTTGACATCAAAAACAGACTTATATCTGCAAAGGTATTATCTGGTTTCTTTGAAAATCCTTCCAGATTTATAGGGGCATTATTATTTGGAAACAATGTGGCACTTGTTATTTATGGTACTGCAATGGCAAATATTTTAGAGCCTGTTCTTGAAAAAGTTTTACCACAATATTTTAAAGGAGAAGTTTGGGTACTGATTGCTCAAACAATTATTGCAACATTACTTATTCTTGTTGTGGCAGAATTCATTCCAAAAGCTCTGTTTAGAATCCGTCCTAATGCATGGCTTAAAACATTCGCAATTCCTGTCTGGATATTTTACTACCTCTTCTATCCATTAATTTTTATTTATATTGGTTTTTCAGAATTTATTTTACGTTTTTTTACCGGGGATAAAGGAAAAAAAACAGGTTATACTTTCAGTGCTGTTGACCTGGATGAATACATTCAAAACCTGTCTACTGATGAAGAACCCGGCCAACTACTAAATCAGGAGTTAGTGATGATTCAGAATGCAATGGATTTTAAAAATGTAAGATTGCGTGATTGTATGATTCCCCGAACAGAAATTATTGCCATAGAAATCAATAAATCACCTCTGACTTTGAGAAATCTGTTTACTGAAACCGGTCATTCAAAAATAATGATTTATAAAGAAAATATTGATAATATCATAGGTTATGTACATGCTTATGATATGTTTAAGAAACCTGAAACAATATTAGAAGTTCTCAGAAAAGCAGATGTTTATCCTGAAACTACACCTGCAAACACCGTGTTGAAACAGTTATTAAAAAATCATAAAAGTGTAGCTATAGTAGTTGACGAATTTGGAGGCACATCAGGAATGGTTACCATGGAAGATATTATGGAAGAGATTTTTGGTGAAATAGAAGACGAATATGACAAGGATGAAGAAATAGAACAGAAAATATCTGAAAATGAATATATATTTTCTACACGTATGGAAATTGATTATATTAATGAAAAATATAAATTAAACATTCCTGAATCGGAAGAGTATGAAACATTAGCAGGGTTTATACTTCATCATTATTCCAGTATTCCTAAAGAAAATTCAGAAATAGAAATTCCGCCATATAAATTTTTTATTTTGAAAGCTACTGACAACAAACTGGAAAAAGTAAAGTTAATAATTGAGTAATTTTTATTTTCAATTACCTATTATTGTTAACTATCGGTTTAATCGGAATTTATCACCCTGTCTTATCAATCAATTTTACATAAATTTCTTTTATTTACCGATTCAATTCGTACATTTGCAGATTAAAATTAAAAACTGAATTAATTATATATTAGTATGGCAGCGATAGGAAGTATAAGAAAACATTCAACTCTTCTCTTAATTGTAATTGGAGGTGCTCTTGTAGCTTTTATTTTAGGTGATTTTATGAAAAAACAAAATCATCGCGATGTAAATATCGGAATCATAGATGGTGAACATATTACCATTATGGATTATAATAAAAAGCTGGATCAGAATATTGAGAATGCTAAACAGCAGCAACAAAAAAACACATTAACAACCAGTCAGACATTTCAAATACGAGCTGCAACCTGGGATCAAATAGTAAGTACTGTTCTTATGGACAAAGAATATGAAGAATTGGGAATTAAAGTAACTCCAGATGAGTTATTTTCATTAATTCAAGGAAAAAATCCAAGTCCTATTATTAGACAATATTTTACCAATCCACAAACAGGACAATTTGAAAGAGAGCGGGTTATTCAATTTTTACAAAATTTTAATCAGTTACCTGAAGCTACCAAACAACAATGGTTGCTAATTGAGAATTACATTAAACAGGATCAGCTAAGAAGAAAATTTAATGCATTGCTGGCTTATGGATATTATATTCCCAAAGAATTAGCTCAGATGAGTTTTACAAATCAAAATACTCGTGCTAACATTACTTATGTAGCTGCACGATATTCCAGTGTTCCTGATAGTGTAATATCTGTTACCGAAAAAGATTATCGTAAGTTTTATGATGAGCATCGCAAAGAATTTGAGCAAAAAGCGGCAAGACAACTGGAATATGTTGTTTTTAACGTATTACCCTCAAAATCTGACATTTCTAAAGCAAGAAAAATTGCAAGAGAAACAAGACGTGATTTCATTAAAACAACCCGGCCTGTTCAGTTTGCAAAAGCTAACACAGACAAACCCTGGGATACAGCTTGGCTTAAAAAAAGTCAATTACCATCTCCTATTGCTAAAGAAATGTTCAAAGGAAAACCAGGAACAGTATCTAAAATTATATTTGAAAATAATACTTTTCAGTTTGCCCGTTTGTTAAAAAAAGAACGGCGGCCTGACAGCATGAGTGCCAGCCATATTTTAATTGCTTACAAAGGTGCTTATAAAGCAAATACCATGATTTCCCGTACTAAAGCACAGGCTAAAAAACTTGCTGATAGTCTTTATAAAATATTAAAAAGACGACCATATAAATTAAAAGTCTTAGCAAAAAAATATTCAGATGACCCTTCTGTTAAAAGAAATGACGGTAACCTGGGGTGGTTTGCTGATGGGCAAATGATTGGACCTTTTAATGAAGCTGTTGTTAACACCAAAGTTGGTGGCGTTGCTATAGCAGAAACTCCTTTTGGATTCCATATCATAAAGGTTAATGGCAAAAAGGATTTCACTACAAAAGTTAAAGTAGCAATGATTACCCAGGATGTTGTTCCCAGCAATGCAACTTATCAAAATGTGTTTGCAAAAGCCAGCGAATTAGGTACCAATGCCGGGAATGCTGCCGGTCTGGAAAAACTTGCTCATGAAAATTATTATCCGTTAAGAGAAGCTCCTGGAATTCTGGAAAACACATATAGTATTCCGGGGTTAACAAATCCCAGGCAAATTGTAAGGTGGGCTTTTAAAGATGATACTGAAACAGGAAAAGTTTCAAATGTATTTGATTTAGGTGACCAATATGTTGTTGCAGTAATTACAAAAAAAATGTTACCCGGAATTCCTTCTCTTGATGAGGTGAAATCAAGAATAGAACCTTATGTTATTAATAAAGTAAAAGGAGAGTATTTAGCCAAAAAAATGAAGGCTTACAAAGGAAACGTAAATGAAATGGCTCAGAAAATGCATCTTACCAAACAGGAAATGCAAAATTTAACTTTCGACTCCAGAAATATTATTGGTTTTGGAATGGAAGATAAAGTTATTGGTACTGTTTTCGGGATGAAACAAAAACAAGTTTCTCAGCCTGTTGTAGGTAACGCTGCCACATTTGTTATTGCCTTGGATAAAATAACACCTGCCGGTAAATTAACAAATTATAAACAGTTTGTTCAACCTCTTTATGCTGCTTTTGCCCAACGTGTAGCACAAGGCTATCCTTATGTTGCTTTAAAAGAAGCTGCGGAAATTGAAGATAATAGAATTAAATTCTATTAAAATAGAGTAAAATAATTTAAATAAAAAAACCGGTTCAAAATAGAACCGGTTTTTTTATTTAAAGAAAATCTTCTGCTAATAACTTTAACTACAATCTTTTCATAAATTTTCCTTTTGATAGCGACGGGCTCCATTTTCCATTTTCTACCATTATATTTCCTCTAAGCAATACAGTTTCTGCCTCACCCTGAACCCGAAAACCTTCATAAATATCCATATCACAATTCATATAATGATTTTTTGTGGAAATAACCTTTTCCTTATCAGGATTCCAGATAACAATATCGGCATCTGCACCCTTTATTAAGTTACCTTTTCGTGCAGGCAATCCAAAAATACCGGCAGCATTTGTAGAAGTCAACCCAACCCATTGTTTTAAAGTTATTTTGTTTTGTAAAACACCATAGGTATACAATAATGCCAAGCGATGTTCTACACTTCCTGCTCCATTAGGAATTTTTGTAAAATCGTATATTCCTGTTTTTTTTTGTTTCATTGTAAACGGACAATGGTCAGTTCCCGTAGTTTGCAAATATCCTGCTTTTAAACCTTTCCACAACTCCATATTATCTTTTTTACTCCTTAGGGGAGGACTCATAATATAAGGAACTGCAGATTCAAAAGACCCCTGATATCTCCTATCATCCAATAAAAGGTATTGAGGGCATGTTTCTCCGTAAACAATTTGTCCTTTTTCTCTTGCATTTTTAATATGATACATTGCGTCAGCCGTTGAAACATGAACAATATAAAGCGGACACTTTTTATCTTTCGCAAAAGAAATAACTTTTTTTACTGCTTCGGATTCCATTTTTGAAGGTCTGGATAAGGGATGATATTCCGGTTCTGTCTTCCCCTCTTTCACAAACCGGCTTCTTAAAGCATCTATTTCATCTCCTAACTCACTATGCACGGTTACCATTCCGCCTGATTTTGCAACAATATCCAGAACTTTATTTAGCACATCATCATCTATTCCAATACTTTTTTTATATGCCATATATACTTTAAATGAAGATATACCTTCTTTATTTTTTAAAGTATTTATTTCTTCCTGAAGAGAAGGCCTCCACTCTATAGGGCTCACATGAAATGAATAATCTGTCATACAGTTTTCCGCTTCTTTTTTTCGTTGCTCTAAAGCATCAATTAAATTTTGGCCTTTTTGCGGTGTAACAAAATCAATAATTGAAGTGGTTCCACCCATTAAAGCAGCCCTGCTTCCGGAGAAAAAGTCATCACTGGAAAATCCAGCAGGAGTAAGTAAATGCATATGAACATGGGGGTCAATACCTCCTGGTATAAGAAACTTTCCTGAAGCATCAATTATCTTATCTATTGACGATATATTCGATAAATTCCCTGGTGTTATACTTAATATCTTTTCATCTTCAATAAGAATAGACCCAAAAAAATCCTCTTCAGACGTAATAATTCGTCCATTTTTTATTAAAATTCTCATATCAGTAAATATTTAAGAATCTAAAGTTTTACTATAAACACCTGATGTTCCCTCTTTAACAAAACCCAGTTTCTCCAAATATTTTATATGTTTTTTATTTAAAGGTATTGCCGATACTTTTTTAATCCCTTCCCTAACCAGGTGTTTTTTAAGATGAGAATAAACAAACTTTCCATTTTTTAAATCACGGTATTGAGGGATAACATAATCCAACCCAACCATAAGAGTATTATTGCCTTCCTTATGTGCCAGAAAAGCCCCGGCAACATTAAGGTTTCGTAACACGAAAAAACTAAGTGTATTCATGTCGGGGTTATACTTAAAGCCCGGAAAAAAATGTTCGATATCTTTTTTGTGAAAATTTAAAAATTCTTTTAAGTATTTATTATCCTTGCTAATCTCCAAAATCTGGAACACTTCTTTTTTTGAATATATTTTTATTAAATAATAAATATCCACAGCAACAATAAAACCATTTAGAAAAGTAACCGGTATAGCATTTATCAATAATCCATATATAGCAAAAGAAAATGCTCCAATCAGGTTTATCCACCGGAATTTTACAATGGAACTCATTGTCATAGAAATGGCAATAATAACGGATGCAAAATATCCAAACAAGCTTAATATATCAGTCTGCATAAAAATTATTTAAAATTTATTAATTCCCTTTACGGGATGCAATTAAAAGTTCAAGCATTTTAATTCCTGCTTCAGCAATAACTGTACCGGGTCCAAATATAGCTGCCACGCCGGCATTATACAAAAACTGATAATCCTGATGAGGTATTACACCTCCTACAATCACCATTATATCTTCTCTTCCCAGCTTCTTTAATTCCTTTATTACCTGCGGAACAAGGGTTTTATGGCCTGCTGCCAAACTTGAAACGCCCAAAATG
>Ga0256829_1001539_pt1 | contig 18700 bp, 21 predicted proteins | sample 131447metaG_FD_185979 | JGI IMG/M metagenome (GOLD analysis project Ga0256829, IMG submission 185979) | Hydrothermal vent microbial communities from Lau Basin, Pacific Ocean - 131-447 | ecosystem: Environmental > Aquatic > Marine > Hydrothermal vents | place: Pacific Ocean: Lau Basin | collected...
ATATCTAAACGGTTGGAATAATCGCCTTGATGCGTTGGCTGAATTTAGTTAAAATTGTAACCAAATCGTCACAGCGATAATAAAAAATACAATAGTAAAACTGTTACAAATCAAGCCTTAACGGCTATTTTAGGGCGCAACTAAGCTCGGCTTAGTTGCGCGCCTACCTTGATAAGCAAAGGCGTTTGTGAGAATGATAAGTGAAGAGAATTTTTATAAATGGGATGAAGACACACTGATTTTAAATGTGCTAGGTACTCCAAGCAGTAAAAGAGACGTTATAGGCAAGATAAGAGCCAATCAATTAAAAATCAACGTAAAAGCTGCTCCTGACAACGGTAAGGCTACAGATTATATGATAAAATTTTTAGCCAAAACATTTGGTGTTAAACGTTCGGCAATTGAGCTTGTATATGGCAAAACTAATATCAATAAGCAATTTAGGATTAAAGCTCCCGGTAAACTGATAGAAGGTATAGAGCCATATGGTGATTTAACGTATAGCAAAAATAAATAATAAAAATTTAAGGATAGAAAATATATGAAAAAGATAGTTTTAGGCTTAGTTGTATCTGTTGGATTAGCAGTATCAGTTCAAGCCGGTATGTGGTCTGTGATATCATCAATGGGATTTAAGAAAGTTAAGCCGTTGGCTAAGTGGAAATTAGAAACAAGTGGTTGGGAGCCTAGGGTGTATGAATTTAATACCTTGTCTAAACCGATCATGCATTGTGTTATCATTTTTAGCTCAAGCAACAAAAACAGTTCTCCAACCATGCAATGCATAAGATTGGATCCGAATGTAACAAAATAATTATTCAATAGAATTTACATTATGTTAACCAAACTATTAATATAGTTACATACAACTACTAAAGGCGATGCGATGAAAAAAACTGTAACATTAACAAACAACACAAACAATTTGAGTTATGATTTCGAGATATTATCTTCAAGCATTGGTCCGGATGCAATTAATTTTCAAAAATTGTATGCACAAACAGGAATGTTTGCCTATGATCCCGGATTTACATCTACGGCTAGTTGTAAATCAAAAATTACTTTCATTGACGGAGAAAAAGGCAAATTACTCTATCGTGGATACAAAATTGATGATTTGGCCCAAAAAAAGAGTTATTTGGATGTGTGTTTTTTATTTTTAGAAGGTGTATTGCCGACAGATAAGCAAAGAGAAGAGTTTGATATAGAACTAAGAAGACGTTCTTTTGTACATGAGGGCATTAAAAATCTATTTGATGCTTTTCCAGATAAAGCGCATCCGATGGCTATGATATCATCTGCTATCTCTGCTTTATCAACATTTTATTTTGAACATTTAAACATTGACAGTGAAGCTGAATATAAAATAATGGCAAAAAGAATTATCGCCAAGATCCCTACCCTAGCAGCATTTAGCCATAGACGTTCATTTGGTCTTCCTTTAATATATCCAGATCTAAACCGTTCATATACTGAAAATTTTTTATATATGATTAGAGCATATCCAAGTCAAAATCTTCATATACCTGATGTTGAGGTAAAAGCGCTTGACACTATTTTTACTCTTCATGCAGACCATGAACAAAATGCATCAACTTCTATTGTCAGAGGCGTTGCTTCTACTGGTGCTCACCCTTATGCGGCTATCTCTGCAGGAATTGATGCATTGTGGGGAAGAGCCCACGGTGGTGCAAATGAAGCTGTAATGACTCAATTGGAACTAATTGGCACTATAGATAATATAGATAAATTTATTAAACGAGCAAAAGATTCAGGTGATGAATTTAGATTGATGGGTTTTGGGCACCGTGTATATAAAAACTTTGACCCAAGAGCCGTTATACTAAAAAACTTATTAAATGAGTTAAAAGATGAGCTTGATGTTGATAATAACCTACTTAAAATTGCTCAAAAAATTGAAGAGATTGCACTGACTGATGATTATTTTATCTCAAGAAAGTTGTATCCAAATATTGATTTTTATTCAGGATTGATTTTAACTGCACTAAAAATCCCAAGGTCTATGTTTACTATTATCTTTGTAATTGGTAGAAGTATCGGCTGGATAACACAATGGATAGAGCTAAAACATGATAAAGATATGAAAATAGCCAGACCAAGGCAATTGTATATCGGTGATACTGATAAACAAATTTAACTAAAAGTACCTTAATGGATAAAAAACAGCAATTAATAAAAGATATAGAAAACTTACTAAATAATCATGGAGATGTCACAAAAACATCAATAAACATAAAACTTTTAGAATTTATGAGCGAATCTGATCTTAAAGATATCATATCTTCGTTGTTAACGCAAAAAGACAATCAAGCCGAAGATGATCGGCAATGGCTTGGGCAGTTTAAATCATAGTAAAACTATTTATATGATTTTAGAGATGCCCTTGTGTTGAAATGTAATTTAAAATGTTAATTTTTTGTTTATTATTGTTATGATATTATAACGGTAAATTTAAAAAGGATTTGTATGTCTAGTATAGACTTAGTTCAACTATCAGAACAAACAAAAAGATTAACCGCCATGGTGGTTGAAGATGAAGCTGTGGCAAATGAATTGCTGAGTTCAACTTTCAAAAATTTTTTTCAAGATGTTTACTCTGCTTTTGACGGTAAAGAAGCATTGGCGATGTATGAAAAATTTCATCCTGATATTATCTTCTTAGATATTATAATGCCGGAATTAGACGGTATAGAGCTTGCTCGTCTAATTAGAAAAAGTAATCCAAATCAAATCTTGATAGTGATTTCTGCTAGTAATGATATCGATAAAATATCTAAATCTATAGAGATAGGAGTAAATAGTTTTATACAAAAACCTATTGATACTAAAAAAATCATTGAATTGCTATCTAATATAATCTCTATGATTTCAAAAAAGAAAAAGATTGAAACAAAAACATTTTCGATCTCTCTTCCTATGGATTTATACGAAATTGTAGATAAAAATGCAAAATTAGAAAGCATATCAAAAAATGCAATTATTATACGTTCACTTAGAAACTTTTTTAAAGACCAATAAATCTTTATTTTAAGTTATTTTTAATAAGTAACTAATTATAATTTCAGCCTCACTTTTAGTGACGGCTCCATCATCTAATGGTTAGGATTCAAGGTTTTCATCCTTGCCATAGGGGTTCAAATCCCCTTGGAGTCACCAACCACCTCTTGTCTTGTTAATTATCTATTTAATTTGTTTAAAATTTTTTCTACTCTTTAGAGTTGCTCTTAAGCAACAATAGGCTAAAATTACATCTAAAAAACAGTATAGGAATTTTATGTTACGTTTTGCACCCAGTCCGACAGGCGATATGCATATAGGCAACCTTAGAGTTGCTTTGTTTAACTATATAGTAGCAGAGCAAAAACATGAGGGTTTGGTAGTTAGAATAGAAGATACGGATAAAGAGCGTAATATTAAGGGTAAAGATAAAGAAATTTTAGAAATTTTAGAAATTTTTGGTATCAAATATCAAGAGGTTGTATATCAAAGTAAAAATTTTAAATTTCATAGCATAATGGCTCTTGATCTACTCCATAATAAAAAGGCCTTTAATTGCTTTTGTTCACCACAGACACTAGAGCTAAGCAGAGAGAAAGCTAAGAAAGAAAAACGACCCTACAGATATGATGGGGCATGTGAAAATTTACCGGCAGAACTAACAATAGACAATCAAAATCCATTTGTAGTACGATTAAAAAAACCGCTGCACAACATAATCATAAATGATTTAATTAAAGGCAAGATAGAATTTACGCCAGATGAAATAGACAGCTTTATCATTATGCGTCAAGATAAAACTCCGACCTATAATTTTGCCTGCGGAGTTGATGATATGCTTAGTGATGTATCGCTGGTTATTCGCGGAGAAGATCATGTCAGCAATACTCCAAAACAAGCTGCAATCAGAGAAGCTTTGGGTTACGCCAAAGAGATACAATACGCACACTTGCCTATTATACTAAATGAGCTTGGTAAAAAAATGAGTAAGCGAGATAACGCATCTAGTGTAAAATGGATGCTTGAGGAAGGTTTTTTACCCTCAGCGATTGCTAATTATCTGATTTTAATAGGCAACGCACCCCCACAAGAGATTTTCACACTTGAAGAAGCTGTTGGATGGTTTGATATAACTAAAATTTCAAAAGCACCCGTAAGATTTGATTTGGATAAACTAAGATTTATCAATCGTGAACATTTAAAACTTATGGACTCAAAAGAATTGTCACGATATGTTGGCTTTGCGGATGAAGATATTGGTAATATCGCCAAAATATATCTTGATGAAACTGGGACACTAAAAGAGCTTAGAGGTAAAATCGGTTCTATCTTCGATGAAAAAGTAATTCCTGATGACTTTTTTAAACCGGCAGAATTGATTCGTGAGTCAATAAAAACAGCACCCCACTTTGAAACATTTGATGAATTTAAAAACCATATTGTCAGTTCTACCGGATTAAGAGGAAAAAACTTTTTTAAACCGCTGCGTTTGCTTTTAACAGGGAGCGAACATGGACCTGAGCTATCAGACCTGTATCCATATCTAAAAAATTATATAAAAGAGATTATAAAATGAATCAAATTATTATTCAATTAGGCAGTATTGTTATCAGTCTTATTAATATTTACATGTGGGTTATTATTGTCGCAGCATTACTAACATGGGTTAATCCTGATCCTAGAAATAAAATTGTACAAATATTGTATAGGCTTACAGAGCCGGCATATACGTTTGTTAGGCGTTTTATCCCAACTATTTTTAACGGCATAGATTTAGCTCCGCTTATTATAATCGTTGTTTTACAAGTTGTAACTATATTATTAAGCAGTGCCTTAAATTCTCTCATTGTATGATACGGATTTTCTTTTTTACAGCTTTTGGATTGTGCGTTTATTTAGACGCACATATTACGTTGCATCAGATTAATGATAAGCCAAAATCTATTGCTAAAGACTTTATGATATGGCAATATCTGCAACAAAAAATCACTCCACGCAATGCTCAGTTAGCGTTTGATCAAAGTGATTTTTTCAATAGAAAACTTTTACTAGCTTACTCAAAAAGAAGCGGCTCTAAAAAATTGCAGTTTATAACACATTGCATGACGCTCTCTAAGACAAAGTTACTTCAGACTTCTAATATGCAATGTCTTGATATTGCACTTTCGCCATATAAGGCAACTTTTTTTAATCCAAGCAGACTCCTGTTTATTGCTAAAAATATTGATGATAATGATACAGCCAATTATCTTTCATTTATGGGGCATGGTGCTGTTGCGGATATATTATTAAAGTATCCTGCTGATACGGTATTGAAAGTTTTCAATCAAAGTGGGAGCAAATATCGAAACAAACATTTTAACCATCGATACAGCATAAATGTGCTAGGTAGATTGATGGACTCTAGTAAATTTGCTACATTTATAAAAATTGCTGTAACTGATTATAAGTTAAATAATCTACACCATGCTTTGCTTTATCTTGATGCAGATAAGCTAAGTCCACAGAGTGATTTTTATTTGTCTTTAAATGCTCTAAGACTCCATGTTCCTAAAAAAGCAAAACAGTATCTCAGCATGGCATACACAAAAGCAACCTCATCGCGTATGCAAGATAAAATACTTTTTTGGGAATATCTAGTGAGCGATAATAAGTCTTACTTGCATTTTTTATCGGCATCAACTACTATAAATTTATATACTTTGTATGCAAAAGAATTTTTACATGTAAAGGTAAATAATTATTTTACACAAGTTTACACAAAACCTGTTATAAGCAATACAAATATAGACAATCCATTTGTTTGGAGAAAAATAAGACAACGAATTTATAGCACTTCTTATGATAAACTATTTAATTTGGCTAAAGAGTATCAGGCAAAAAATCTTCAATCAGTCCAGGCACTTATTATTTCGCACGCTTATAGATATAAGATTCATAATTTTATTATGCCATACCAAGACATAATTGATAATCTAAGTTTGGAGCATCAAGCGTTTATATATGCCATTATGCGTCAGGAAAGTCGTTTTATCCCATCTGCTATTTCAACTTCATACGCCCTTGGACTGATGCAGCTTATGCCTTTTGTCGTAGATAATTTAGCTCATCAGCTTCATTTTAATATAACCTCCTACAATGAACTCTTTAAACCAAAAGTAAATCTACTGTTTGCTAAAAAATATCTTTTTTGGTTACAAAGACATGTAAAAAATCCACTTTTTCAGGCATATGCATACAATGGAGGTTATGGATTTTTACGACATTATTTATCCGACGATAGATTTACAAATGGAAAATACGAACCATTTTTAAGCATGGAGATGATGGCAAATAGTCAAACCAGAGGATACGGCAAGAGAGTCTTGACAAATTATATTATGTATCAAAACATCATGGGGCATCATGCTTCTATCGTAAAGTTTTTAAATACTTTAAAGGATAGGAAAGAAAGTTAGCCTGTTTTGCACGAAACACCAAGTTCTCGTTTGCGATATGTTTGAATTTTACAAGATAATATTTGTGCCAATTATCAATAATTGGCAATAAACTACTAAAATGATTATGCTTAGCAAGCTTTGTTACTTGCAAGGAGTTGTGTTCGTTTAACGTGTATTTTAATGCTTGATTGCTACGAAGATAAACAACCACATAAAAATATTCATCATGATTGTATCTCTTAGGAAAAATATTATTCAGATATATTGCTTCAATGGTTCCGATAGATCGCTGTTTGTACGATATGTCCGATAATTGAAAGTTTGAAAAAGCGTATTGCCTATTAGAGGAAATGTGAAATTTTGTAAATGCATTTGATGATGCGCAACCACTAAAAAATATAATAATTAACAGATAAACAAATCCTGATAGTTTCATGTAGATAACACCTTATTTTAGATGTGTAAGTATATCTTTAATTAGGTTAAACATCTTTTTAACGACTATAAAGTATAATTGTTTTATAAAAGGTATGATGATATGAAGTTATGTGAAACTACAAAGAAGTTAATGGTGGCTTTTAGCGGTCCTTCCAATAGCGGCAAAACAACATTGATTGTAAAGATCGCACAGCTTTTAAAACAAAAATATAAGAAAAAAGTGGTGATTTTAAAGCATGACCCGAAAAATAAAGCAAGATTTGACGTTAAAGGTAAAGACAGCTATAAATTTTTTGATTGCGGAGCCGATGTTGTAGTGACTTCACCCTCTAGAACAACATATTTTGCGCAAGATGCCAAAGATCTAAGCACGATTATTGAAATGGTAGGTTTATTTGATATTTTACTAATTGAGGGTCATAAAGATTTTCAAGTCCCAAGAATAGGTGTGTTTCATCAGTCTATTGAGGAGAGTTATTTAAGATTTGTTGACGCTGTAGCTACAGACGAAAAAGCATCAAATTTTGAACTATTAAACAAGCAAAAAAATGTTACAATTTTAAAATTGGATGATTTGGATCAGATATTAAACTGGATTTGTAAAAATGCAAAAGAGATATAAAGGGTAAAAAATGGATAATATTTTCAAAGCTATACAACAAAGCGCAAAAAAGATTAAACGAGCTATTGATACAAAAGATATTGGATATAGCGAGTCAGAAAACAGTTCAGGCGAGCTACAGCTTCAGCTCGATATTAAGTGCGACATGATTATAGAAGAAGAATTTAGTAAAATTGCTTCTATAAACTCAATAGCAAGTGAAGAAAAAGAAGCTGCCATGCAATTTCACAAACAAAGCCCATATTTTATAGCTTATGACCCTATTGACGGCTCTTCTTTATTGGATGTCAATTTAAGCGTAGGCTCGATTTTTGGTATCTACAAAGGTGGTTTTGAAGCAAAAAATATGGTTGCCGCATGTTATGTTGTTTATGGGCCAAGGGTTGAAATGGTATTTGCTCACAACAAGGTAAAGCTGCATCTTTTGCAAAATGATTCGTTTGAGTACATCAAAGAGATTCGTCTAAATAATAAAGGTAAGCTAAACGCCCCTGGTGGCACGCAGCAAAACTGGAAGCCGTACCATAAGCAATTGGTAGATTCATTGTTTAGTGAAGGATACCGATTGCGTTATTCAGGTGGAATGGTACCTGATTTGCATCAAATACTCTTAAAAGGAGGAGGATTATTTTCTTATCCTGCTACTTCTGATAAACCTCATGGAAAACTAAGAAAATTATTTGAGGTTTTTCCTTTTGCATTTATCTATAAGAAAGCTGGTGGTTTTGCTATAGATGCCAAGCAAGATATCATGGAATTGGGTTGTTCACACATTCACGATACCTCCCCATGTTTTTTTGGTTCTAGGTATGAGATAGAAAAGGTTATTGATGCATATAAAGACAGATGATAATAAATTTGAAAAATATCTGGATGAAAAACTTGCTGTTTTGCAACTTTGTCAAAAAAAAAAGAATATTGAAAGTTGTAGTAAATGCGAATCTTTCATAGGCTGTGATATAAGACTAGACTATGTAAATAGTGTATATAACTCAATGTCCAAAGGACAATCTGGTGGATTTGAATTTTAATAAAGGAATAATTAACATATGACAAACTATATAACAACTCCGATATATTATGTAAACGGTGAAGCTCATATAGGGCATGCATATACAACCTTTATAGCCGACACGATGGCTAGATATGCAAGGTTAAAAGGTGATGATGTTTTCTTTTTGACGGGAACGGATGAGCATGGACAAAAGATAGAAGAATCTGCCAAGAAGAACAATATGCTTCCTCAAGATTTTGCCAATGAAATCAGTAAAACCTTTAAAGATTTATGGGATAGCTTAGATATCAGTTATGATAAGTTTATCAGGACAACAGATGTAAATCATACAAAAGGTGTACAAAAAGCATTTTTAACAATGTATAAAAATGGCGATATATATAAAGGAAATTATTCGGGTCATTATTGTGTGAGTTGTGAAGCATTTTTTCCTCAAACTCAACTTGTTGATGGTGAATTTTGTCCTGATTGCGGGCGTGAAACCACAATCGTAGAAGAAGAGAGTTATTTTTTTAGATTATCTAAGTATGAAAAAAAATTATTAGAATTTTATGAATCAAATCCGGATTTTATATTACCCCGTTCACGTAAAACCGAGATTACCAACTTCATTAAAAGTGGTCTAAACGACCTGTCTGTTACAAGAACCTCATTTAGCTGGGGAATTAAACTGCCTGATTCTTTACATGATGATAAGCATGTTATGTATGTTTGGCTTGATGCACTAATGAATTATATAACAGCGCTTGGATATGCAGAGGATGATACCAATATGAAATATTGGCCTGCCAATCTTCATCTTGTAGGTAAAGATATTTTACGTTTTCATGCGGTTTATTGGCCTGCATTTTTAATGAGTCTCGATTTGCCTTTGCCAAAACATATCGGTGCCCATGGCTGGTGGACCAAAGATGGCGAAAAAATGAGTAAATCAAAGGGCAATGTTGTTGCTCCAAAGGAAGTATGCGATTTATATGGCGTTGAAAATTTTAGATACTTTATGCTTAGAGAAGTTCCGTTTGGACAAGACGGTGATTTTTCAAAACGAGCTCTTATTGACCGTATAAACTCCGATCTTGGTAACGATCTTGGCAATTTATTAAATAGAATTATAGGCATGAGCGGAAAATATTCAGATTTACATATAGACAGTAAAGATGTTTTAAAATATCATTCTAGTGAGTTTGATAAAACAGTGGAAATTCTAAGCACCCTACCCTCATATATCGATAAGCTTCAGCTTCACAAATATTTAGAAGAATTATGGAAGGTTTTTAGTATTGCCAATAAAGCTATAGAGGAACACACTCCGTGGGTTAAGGTAAAAGAGAATAAAACAGAAGAAGCTCTTGCCACTATTGCGCTTGTAGCAAATATTTTAGCAAAAGCTTCAATTTTATTGTATCCTGTCATGCCAAAAACTACTTCTATTATAGCTGATACATTGTCGTTCTCTATTGATACTAATTCATATGAATTATTGATTATTAAAAAAGGGCTTCTTGCTCCTTTTTTCATTAAAAAAACACCGCCTTTATTCCCTCGCATAGAAGATGAAGTTGATATTGAAATAGAATCTACGAAAAAAGATACTGTTAAAACAGAGCTAAAACCCCAAAGTGATGATGGCTTAATAGAAATAGGACAATTTTTTCAAACATCTTTAAAAGTGGGCACTGTTATTGATGCAGTTGAAGTAGCTAAGAGTAAAAAACTATTGTGTTTAAAAGTAGATCTAGCAGAAAATGAGCCAAGACAGATTATAGCCGGTATTAAAGAGTTTTATACACCAAAAGAGTTAATAGGCACGCAGGTATGTGTTGTGGCCAACTTAAAACCTGCAAAGCTGATGGGTCTTGTCTCAGAAGGTATGCTTCTAGCAGCTAAAGATGAATCCGGTTTGTCGTTATTGCGGATTGAGTCTTACAAAAAAGAGGGTACAACAATTGGATGAGACTTGAAAACGTATTAGCTCTAACAGATGCAAAACTTTTAAATAAGCCATCCATATCATCGTTTAATTCAATCTCTTTAAAGCTTTCAAATTTAAAAAGAGGCGATCTTTTTATAGCCAATAATCCGCAAGATATTCAAGAGGCGATAAGATTGGGTGCTTATGGCGTTATATTTGATTCGCAAGCAAATATTTCTGATGTTGAAATAGCATGGATGCATGTATCAAGCGTTAAAGATGCGTTGTCAAAAATACTAAGATTCCATCTTTTAAATAAAAATATCAGTATATACGAATGTGATGAGATTACGCTAAAGCTGGCAACACAGATAACAAGCAGTAAAGAAGTCGTAGTAATCGGAGGCGATATTTATAATGCTTTTGAGATATTGTGGAATAATGATCACGTTTCTTTATTATTGTTTTTAGACTCATTTGAATATAAAAATATCTTTATATCGATTAAAGTATTTCCTAAAATAACGCCCTGCAAGATTAATATTATTGAGCAAACACTATTTGAAACATCCTTTATTTACGATAATATTTTTTATGAACGTAAACTGTTATCACCTTTTTTTATTCCATATTTAGAAAATATTTTACAATTATTTAAAAATGAGAAAATACAATACAATATCTCTTCATTTAATATTAAAAATCACTTTCAAGCAGTTTTTATTAATAATAATCTTGAAGAAAAAGAGTTTGGAAGCAGTGAGAAGGTATTGATTTTTGAGCCAAGTTTCCAACCTATTTTATCACAAATAGAATTTTTAAAACGACAGGCAGGCTGGGCAAAAATTATTTATATTATTCCTGCATATCGACAAAATAAATTTACTGATTTAACCAATATATTGACCTATAATACTAAATTGGATATAATCAATACAATAAAAACTGTAGATTTTCATTTTGCATTAATTGCAGAACAAAATGCTCTGTTGCTTAAAGAGAATTTGATTATTAAGCAGCCAAAACAGTTAACTTTAGATTTGTAGAGGTAATAATTGAAGTCTGACAATAGTGACGAACCGCCCTCGTATTTTGCATCACTGTATTTATATCATAAAGCATTTATAGCGGGTGTTTTTTTATCGCTTTGTACGTTATTGATTCATTTTAGCTTACATAATGTTTATTTAACCGTCTTTTTTTCATCTTTTAGTATCGCACTCTTATCCATAACGGTTTCAAGAGTAGCTGAAGCATTGTCTCACAAGCTGCAAGAGCCGTACGGAAGTAGTGTTTTGACATTCAGTGCAGTTATCGTTGAAATCATTATACTTTTTATGATCTTATATACTTCTACGAATGCGCAACATGCCTTAGCTACCGTAAAAGGGGGGATTATATCTGCGATTATTGTAGATATGAATGTATTGTTAGGCTTGGCGGTATTTATAGGCGGTTTATCATTTAAAGAGCAAGAGCACAATGAAGATACATCAAGTACATATACTACTATTTTATTGGTTGCATCTTCTGCATTACTTATTCCTAGTGTATTTAAGTATGCAAACGGAAGCAACCATCATTTAGTCTTGTTATCCAATCTTATAGCAATAGTACTTTTTTGCTTTTATATCGTGATTGTTATTTTTCAAACTAAAACGCATCAGCATTTTTTTAAATCCACATTGAGAAATAGAACTTTCAGATATCAATACGGTACAGATGAAAATGAACAAAATGAAATTTGCGATATATTTGAGATGCATAATTTATATATTAATTTTTTAACTATTTTTGTATTAATAGCTATGATAGGATTTATAGCAGAAATATTTGCCAACGACGGTATGGCACTTGTATTAAAATATCATTTACCGGTAGGATTAGCAGGTCTTTTTATTGCTATTATCTCTGTAGCGCCTGAAATTATGACTGCTATTAAAGCTGCGCAAAATGACCAGATTCAAAGAGTTATCAATATCGCTATGGGTGCATCAACGGTTTCTATTATGCTTACCGTTCCTAGTTTAGTTGCATTATCAAACATTATATCTACACCGTTAACACTAAATTTCAGCCCATTTCAAATAGGAGCATTAATTTTAACAATCATTTTAGCATGGAAAACAACGGATGACGGAGAGACAAATTACTTTGAGGGAGTTTCTCATCTATTTTTCTTTGTATGTTATGCTATTGTCGTATCGCTGTTATAATAGACTTCTTTAAGCCTTCTTATGGGAAATTTATTATATTTTGAATCTCTTTTTTTAGATATTTTGCATTTGGCAGATAATTTTGCACCAAAAGATGAAAATCTTTCGAGTGATTCATATATCTTAAGTGTGCTAGTTCATGAACAACGACATAATCAATTAAATGTGGCGGTAACTTCATAATTAATGTGTTAAAAGTAACTTCTTGTTTGGAACTACAACTACCCAATCTTCTTTTCATCTTACGATACAGAATTTTTTTTGGAGCCAATTTCATTTGTGCTGAAAAAAACATTACTCTTTGTGGAAGATAAATTTTAGCTACTGATTTATAATACTTTATATACAGAAACTCAAGAAGTTGTTTGCTCTGATTTTGCTGTAATTTTTTATATAAATCCGTAAAGATGTCCGCTGTTATAGCCTCTAGCGTACCTAGAAGTAAAATATTTTTTCCAGGTGTCATGGCTGGCAACTGTTTGGTTTTTGTAGATTTGATATATTTAAGAATCCACAAATATTTTGTATCAATAAATCTTTTTATAAATTGCTTAGAGCTTATGGGTGTATTTATTTGAAGTGTATTAATGTTTATGATTTTTAAATAGCTGTATTTTAAGTTTGGCTTTATAGTTACGTTTATAGTTATATCTCTATATTGTATTGTATTTTGCATATTGTATTGGATCTCGTACACCTGCCTGGTTAAAACCGTTTAATCTTAATCTACAGCTATCACAAACTCCACAAGCCGCATCTTCATTTGCGTAACAGCTCCATGTAAGTTCAAGCGGTACATTCTTTTGTATAGAGACATCTACTATTTCGGATTTTTTTAGATGCACAAGCGGCATCTTGATTTCTATATTAGTTTCTTGTTTTGTTCCTAGATTTATACTAGTTTGCATATTTTTAATATATTCTTCAGTGCAGTCCGGATAACCGCTACTATCTTCCTCTACCACGCCGATGGCTATAGCTTCCGCACCCTCTTTTTCCGCAATAGCTGCGGCCATACTTAAAAAGATACCATTTCTAAAAGGCACATAAGTAACGGGAACACCTTCATGTAATCCATCGGTAGGAACTTTTATGTCTGTGTCAGTTAATGCCGAAGCACCAAGTTGTTTAAAAAAATCAATATCAAGAATATATTTATCTTTTACATGCAAGGCATCACATATTTTATTGAAACAAGATAATTCTTTAGATTCTGTCCGTTGAGCATAGTTAAAATGTAAGGCAATTATCTCATAACCTAGTTCTTTAATCATGTATGCACACAATGTAGAATCCATTCCGCCGCTCATAATACAGACTGCTTTTTTATTTGTTTTCATAACGTAATTTTAACCAAATCTTCTTTTAATTACATCTGCAACTCTGAAAGAATTGGCATATATTGTAAATGTATATGGAACACTTCCGCCTGTAGGCATAAACGAGCCGTCGGTTACGTAAAGGTTATCAAGAGCATGGGCTTTGCAGTTTTTATCTAAAACAGAGCTTTTTTCATCATCTCCAAAGCGACAGCCTCCAGCTTGTAAATTTGTTGACGGTGATGGTGAAATATTGGTTTGTATGTCTATAGCTCCCATCTGTTTTAATACATTGACAGCTTTTTGTGCTAAAAAACTGCCTACCATCTCATCGTGCGGATTACTGTTTAACCTGATCAGTCCCACGGGAATTCCCCACTTATCACGAACACTCTCATCAACACTTACATAACAGTTATCTGTAGGAGACCAGTCGTTAAAGATTTCAAAGTTTAGTACTCTTGATGATAAAAATGCATGTTTTAATTTTTGCTGTAGTTTAACGCCCCAGATAAGTTTTGAATTTTTATCGTAAATCTGTGTCATGGCTCTGTACGTTGGATTTGCACCCTCGTATAAAAAATCTATTCCTCCGCCTTTAATTTTTTTACCATTATTTTCAAATTCATACCAGTCTTGAATGGTTCTGTTTACAAATGCGCCTCTTACCATTAAATCTTTATGTTTTGATTTTTGAAGATTTGCAAACTCAAATGTGCCATGACCTGTTCCACCGGCAGAGAAGATTAGATTTTTTCCTACTTGATTATAATTATTTAATAAACCGTTTGGAAAATGGACATTTTTAGAATTTAGCAGCAGTCTTGAAGTCTCAATAGCCTGACATGCTATAACAAAAATTTTAGCTTGAATATTTTGTATATTATTATTTTTATCAAAATAGCTGACTTTTGTTGCCCGCTTTGAATCACTGTCTATTTTAAAAGCAAAAGCATCACTGATTATGGTGCAGTTACCGGTTTTAACAGCACTATCAAGCAGGGCTGAACGCGCATTGCCTTTTGCCCCGGTTGCGCAGCCGTAACTGCCACAAAAATTTGAATATGAACACCCAAGTCTTCCCAGTGCAGGATACGGGAGTATCGCTCTTGGTGTTGGAAACACATGATAATCAAGTTTTTTACATGCATTATCTATCCATGATGAAATAGGCTGTTCCCAAAGAGGAGGAAAAGGAAAATCTTTAGATGAGCGTGGTTCCATATATGGATGCTGTACAACTTTGCCTGATACTCCGACTATTTTTTCTACTTTGTCATAGTATGGCTCTAAATCATTGTAGCTAATGGGCCAGTCCACTATATTGGTGTCTTTGACTCCACCATATACTGTCTTAAGTTTAAAATCATTTGGCTTGAGTCTTAAAAAATATCCGCTCATAAGATTAGAAGAGCCTCCAACCATAGACCCGTTCCAAAAATTCCAATTACTATCTTTAGCCTGCACACTTATCCACTGACCTTTTTCATTTTGTGTTTGGATAACATGCTGTTGCTGTGTAAGAGGCGGTGTATATACATCTCTTCTAATAGCTAGCTCATCCTTAAAGAAATCTTCTCTAGTGTAATAATGTCCTTTTTCAAGCACTAGAACTCTTTGACCATTATGTGCTAATTCGTAAGCAACAGGACCTGCCCCTGCTCCACTACCGATTATGCATACATCATACATAAGGATTTACTCTTGGAGGTCTGGGCTCGCCCGGTATAAAATCAAGCCATTTCCATCCGATTTCATTTGTATTTGCTCCATATACCGGATCACTAAGCATGGCTTCAAAAGCATGATTTATGATATACCACAGCCAATCATTACCCCACTCTTTAGATGCAATATGTTGCAAAATTATCTCTCTTTGGTTTGAATCCAGATCTATATAGTTATGTCTGTATATTTTGTTTGTCACAATGTTGAGCCACGAAACCCCGTCTTTGATGAACTCTTTTTGTGTATCTCTTACTCTTGGATCATGCATAACACCCTCTAAAAAACCAATGGCATTAAAATCTTGGGGTTTTGGCATACCCGCACTTGGAGTAAAAAGATCATCATGGACTTTTGCGATGGTTTGAAATGGCTCTTTGAGTATCTTTACATGTAATGAATATAACTTTATTTTATCTGCAAATAAAGTAGATCCTATAAGTGAAACGGAATATTGTATAAATTTTCTTCTTTGCATAGTTTATTATATAATATATAACACTAATATAAGTAAAAAAAATCTTTAATGTATAAAATTTTAGTTAAAACTAAACAATTTGGAGTATAATTACTTCACTTTTATATACAATAATAATGAGGAAAAATAAAAATGAGTAAGTATTTTAATTTTGGAGAGATAGTTGCAAGCTACCCAACACGTGTGATTAATGAGAGAGAAGCGAGAGCGAGTGCCGGAATTATGTTTTTATTTTCTTATACTGGATTTATGAATGTATTTTTACATCGCGGTGATTTTGTGACAGATCTTTTTACCTTCACTTTTTTTATAGAATTTTTTGTACGAATTTTTATAAATCCAAAATATGCGCCATATATGGTTTTAGCAAGGCTGTTTGTACGAAATCAAAAGCCTGAATATGTTGGAGCACCGCAAAAGAAGTTTGCTTGGACTATTGGTATATTATTAGCATCAGGAATGCTTTATTTTGTGTTGATGAATAAAGGCGGTTATATACGACTTTCTCTTTGTTATGCTTGCTTGATATTTTTCTTTTTTGAGTCTGTTCTTGGTATCTGCCTGGGCTGTAATTTATACGAACTAATCACTAGACAAAAAGCTCAAAACTGTCCTGGAGGAGTCTGTGAGATAGATACCCCAAAAGAGCCTATTCAAAAAATTTCATTTGCTCAATTGACTATCTTAGCTACTTTAGTTATATCTATCTATATAGCATATCCTTATATACAAGAGAAGACTTATGTTTATCATAAACCGACTGATACTTGGACGGCAGGCTTATCGGCTTTTCAAAACTTAAAATAAATACTCTGCAATACACTATCTTTACTCTTTGCCTGTTGGGGTCTGTAGGCTAAGGGTTTATATATGTGATATAATACCTTCATGATTGACTTTGAAAATAAAACTGCCATTAATATAGATATATCTTTGCTTGAGCAAATTGCCGCTGATATATGTGGTAAAGATTTTGAGTTGATTATAACTGATAATCAAGATATTAAAGAGATAAATAATCAATTTCGCCAAATAGATAAATCTACTGATGTATTGAGCTTTCCATATGATGATATATCACTTCAGGGCAGCATCATTATATCTTACGATTTTGCTAAAGAGTATTCAAAGCAGTACGGGGACACAATAGATGAGGAATTAGCACTTTTGTTTATACACGGAATACTTCATACTTTGGGATATGATCATGAGAGTGATAATGGTGAGATGAGGGCAAAAGAAGCGGAGATTATTAGATTGTATAATCTACCCGCTAGTTTAATTGTAAGAACTGAATTTATTTTTAATGATAGCCTTTAATATAGCCATGAGCTAACAACCAATCAAAGGTTTTTGACACTATGATTCCTGGAAGATATCCTTTTCCATGACCACCATGTTCTACTAATACTGTTACGATATATTGCGGATGCCTGTAGGGTCCGTAAACTGTTAGCCATGCTTGTGGTCTTTTATAGTATCTTAATTCTTTAGAGCTTATTCGCTTTGGAATGCTGACTACCTGTGCTGTTCCTGTTTTACCTGCTACAGGTATGGACGATGTCATAAATCTTGTTGCTGTTCCATATGGTGAATTACAGACATCGTACATGCTTTGTTGAACAATATGGAGTTTTTGTTTCTCTTCTTTAGTAAAAATATTTTTATAAACCGGTTTCACTACTTTATTGCCAATCATTTTTGCAAAGTGCGGAGTCACTAACTTGCCTATGGCAAAAAGATCAGTTAGTCTGGCAATTTGCATCGGAGTCACTAAAACATAGCCCTGCCCTATAGAAGTATTTGCCGTATCTCCCAGGTACCATGGCTGATGGAATTTTTTAAATTTCCACATGGGATTTGGCACAGTACCAATAAATTCATTTGGTAAATCAACGCCTGTTTTTTGACCAAGCCCAAAGCGCTTTAAGCCTTTACTCATAATTTTTATACCTGTTTTTAGTCCTACCGTATAAAAAAAGTCATCAACACTTTGTGTAATTGCTTTTATTATATTTGTAGTACCGTGTCCTCCTCGTTTCCAGTCTCTAAATTTTCTGTGTCCAACCATCACATAGCCTCTTGAAAACATAGTCCAATGTTCATTTATAGTAGTTGTTAAAAAAATCAAGCCGAGTGCTATTTTAATAACAGAACCGGGAGGAAATAAACCGTTAATTAGTTTATCTGTAAAAGGATGGTCGGGATTGTGGATTAAAATATCCCACTGTTTAACTGAGATTCCGGTTATAAAGTTATTTAAGTTATATTCGGGCAAACTCGCTGCTGCTATAATAGCCCCATTGGTTTTCATCACTATAAACGCACCGGTATCATCTCGTGCTGTAAACATATCTGTAATATATTTTTCTAACTGCATATTAAGATTTAAGGTTAGTATATGATTTTCTGTGGGAGGAGTTTGTGAAATCTCTTGTACAACTTCATTTTGGGCATTTACTTTAATTTTTTTATATCCTAATTTACCTTCTAGAAATTTATTATAATATTTTTCCA
>Ga0256829_1001540_pt1 | contig 18698 bp, 14 predicted proteins | sample 131447metaG_FD_185979 | JGI IMG/M metagenome (GOLD analysis project Ga0256829, IMG submission 185979) | Hydrothermal vent microbial communities from Lau Basin, Pacific Ocean - 131-447 | ecosystem: Environmental > Aquatic > Marine > Hydrothermal vents | place: Pacific Ocean: Lau Basin | collected...
GATCGAGCTGGCGCAGGTGGGGTGGTTCGGTGAGTTGATTCTGGGGGCGCGGGAGATTGGGTCGCCGGCGCTTGTGGGTGTGGGTGAGGGGGGTGGTGCTTCGGCGCTTGTGGTGTTGATCAAATCGGGGGGGCGCGCGAGCGAGGAGCTGACGAGCAAGGCGATGCGGGGGGTGCGTCGTTTGTGGGCGCGGACGCTCGAAGCGAGTGTGCGCGAAGCGGAGAGCGAGTCGCTCGTGGAGGATCTTGCGAGCGCGAACCGGACGCTCCAGGATCTGCAGCGTGAGCGGGCTCGGGACGAGTCGTTGCTTCGTTTGGGTCAGATGGCGGCGGGCGCGGCGCACGAGATGAACAACCCGTTGACGGTGATTCTGGGTCGGGCGCAGTATTTGTTTGAGCGGATGGGGACGACGAGGGATCGGGAGGCGGCGCGGGCGATCGCTGAGGCCGCGGATCGGTTGTCGAGCATGATTACGTCGATGCATCTTTTGGCGGAGCCCCCGAGGCCTGCGCTTGCGCCGTGCGATCCGGTGCTGGTGGTGCGTCAGGCGGTGGAGCTTGCGAAGGAGCGTTGTCTTCGGGCGGGGGTTCGTGCGAAGGTGAAGATCGAGATCCAGGGGGCGCTGGCGCCGGTGGAGGTGGATCGGGATCTGCTGGCGCAGGCGTTGTGCGAGCCGGTGATCAATGCGGTGCAGGCGAATCCTGGTGGCGCAGTGCACGTTTCGATTGAACATGAGGAGTCGGATGGTCGAGTTGTGATCAGGATCGCGGACTCGGGTCCGGGATTGTCGCTTCGGGCGCTGAATCATGCGTTCGATCCGTTCTTTAGCGAGCACGATGCGGGGCGTCGTCCCGGGCTCGGGCTTGCGAGGGCGCGGAGTGTGGTGGAGCTGCACGGCGGCGCGATCGAGATATCGAACCGGATCGGCGCGGGCGGCGCGCAGGTGGTGATCGGTCTTAAGAGCAAGGGACGCGGCGCACGGAGCGCGGCGTGATGTACGAAGAGAGCAGGGACGCGAGATGACGAACCGAGAGACACAGCAGGGACACGCGCGGGAGGCCGGGGCGGCGGGCGGGGAAATCCGTCGCGCGGTCGAGGGCGAGACGGTGCGGGTGCTGGCGGTGTCTCCTCGTCGGAGTGTTCGGAGACGGATCGCTTCGATGCTGAACGGGCGCGCGGGGGAGATCGATTATGCGGAGAACGCGGAGCAGGCGCGGGTGATCGTGGACCGGGGGTGTACGGATCTGATCGTGATCGAGCGGGCGCTCGCGGGTGAGGACGGGGTGACGCTTCTGGAGGAGGTTTCCGGTCGTCATCCGTTGATCGTGGGTGTGCTGTTGGGTCGGATCCAGGGGACGGACGATGCGGTTCGCGCGATGCGCGCGGGCGCGTGCGATGTGATCTCGCTGAACGATGATGCGGCGACGATCACGAGGCGGATGATCGATGCGGCGGATCGGGCGCGTCGGGTGCGGACCCGTGAGTCCCGTGTGGCGCGTCTGAAGAAGCTGTGCAACTCGCTCAACAGCGCTCGGCTCGAGGTGACGGACCAGATCGGGGATCTGTGCACGGAGCTGGCTGATGCGTATCAGGATCTGAACGACAAGTTCGCGACGGTGAAGATGTCGAGCGAGCTGGAAACGCTGCTGCGTCAGGAGCTTGATATCGAGTCGTTGCTCCGGACGATGCTGGAGTTCACGCTGGCGCGGATCGGATCGACGAACGCGGCGGTGTTTATGCCGACGAGCGCGGGGGATTATTCGGTGGGGGCGTATGTGAACTACGACCTTTCGAGGGAGACGGCTGAGGTGCTGCTCGACCAGCTCGCGGATTGTGTGCCCGGCGCGGTGGAGCTGCGCGAGGGGGTGTGCTGTCTGTCGGGTCGGGACGAGCTGCGATCGATTCTGGGTCCTTCGTCGTGCTGGGTCGAGGATTCGACGATGCTGACGGTGTCGTGTGTCCAGGAGGGGGAGTGTCTCGCGGTGCTGTCGTTGTTCCGTGACCGGTCCCGGGCGTTCGGGGAAGAGGACGTGCGGACGTTGTCGGTGATCTCGGAGCTCTTCGGGGCGCAGCTGGGTCGGGTGATCAGCACGCACCATCGTCATCTCCCGAAGGACCAGTGGGGTCTGAGCGGGGATTGGCAGGGTGGGGGTGACGAGGATTTGGGGCCGGAGGATCGTGAGGACTGGGACGATGGGTACGGGGGTGGTGGGTACGGGTTCGCGGCGTGAGTGAAACTCGGCGCGGGTGGATCCCAATATGACCCCGAGGGGACGGCGGGACGGGCGGTGTGGTTCGTCGCGCGGGTTCATGCGGTAGCATGGGTCAGGTCTTCTCAGGAGGTCTCATCATGGACATGCTCTTCGGGGGTCTTGCGCCTTGGTTCGTCTTTCCCGCGATGATCGGGACGGGGTATCTGTTGATTCAGATGCTGCTGGGTCAGATCGGCGGGGATTTCGACATGGATGTCGATGTGGAGATGGACACGGATCTGGAGATCGGTGGGGAGTCGGAGAGCGCGCACGAGGTGACGCTGATCTCGATCCAGAGTGTGAGCGCGTTTCTGCTCGGGTACGGGTGGATGGGGTTCGCGGCGTTCCGGTTCCTGGAGTTCGGGTTCTTCGGGGCGGTGGTGATCGGGATCGGGTCGGGGTTCGGGGTTGCGTACCTGATGGTGCGGTTGCTGCGGGCGCTGATGAAGATCCAGAGCGATGCGAATGTGTCGTTGTCGAGCGCGGTGGGGAAGGTGGGGAGCGTGTATACGCGCGTCCCGGGGCGGGGGTCTGGGCGCGGGGAGGTGGTGCTGGTGATCAACGGATCGGAGCACCGTTTCCGTGCGGTCCAGGACGGGGACGAGGGGATCGAGCGGCACAGCTCGGTGCGTGTGGTGCGCGCGAACAGAGATGACAATACCATAGTGGTTGAGCACGCTGGCTGAGCGCATCGAATGCGTGAGGGAGCGATAGACACGGGGTCGGGCGGAGCCCGATGATCCGGAAGGAGGAGGTGTATGGATATGGGGACGATAACGACACTCGCGCAGAGCGATTCGGCGACGGGGACGGGGCTGTTCTTCATCATCGGCGCGGTGGTGGTGCTGTTCGTCGTGATCTTCGTGGTGATGTTCGCGGCGAGTCGGTACAAGCGGTGTCCGTCGAACCGGATTCTGGTGATCTGGGGGACGGGATCGAAGTCGCAGTCGGCGCGGTGCTTCCACGGGGGCGGGAAGTTTGTGTGGCCGATCATTCAAGAGCACGCGTATATGTCGCTCGAGCCGTTGGTGATCGAGATCCCGCTCGAGGGTGCGCTGTCGCTGAACAACATCCGGGTGAATGTGCCTTCGACGTTTACGGTTGGTATTTCGAAGAGCCCGGTGCTGATGAGCAACGCCGCGGAGCGTTTGCTCGGGCTGACGTCTCATGCGATCCAGGAGCAGGCGCAGGACATTATCCTGGGTCAGCTTCGTTTGGTGATCGCGACGTTGTCGATCGAGGAGATCAACAAGGACCGTGAGAAGTTCATGTCGCTCGTGAACGAGAACGTGGCGGAGGAGATCAACAAGATCGGTCTCGAGCTGATCAACGTGAACATCCGGGACATCACGGACGAGTCGGGGTATATCGAGGCGATCGGGAAGCGGGCTGCGGCGGAAGCGATCAACCGGGCGAAGGTCGAGGTCGCGGAGCAGGAGCGCGAGGGCGCTGTTGGTGAAGCGGCGGCGGTCCGGCAGCGGAACGTGCGCGTTGCTGAGGAGCGATCGCTCGCGGAGCAGGGGCAGAAGAACGCGGAGCAGCAGCAGCGCATCGCGGTCGCGGAGCTCGAAGCCAAGGCGGTGACGGGGGAAGTCGAGTCCAAGCGGAACCAGGAGATCGCGACGGCGGAGCGCGAGGCGGAGACGGTCGCGGCGAAGAAGCGTGCGGAGCAGGAGCAGCGTATCGCGGTTGCGAGCGCGGAGGCGCTGGCCGTCGATGGTGAGAACGAGTCGTCGGCGAAGGTGGCGCAGTCGAACGCGGAGCTCGCGGAGATCCGCGCGGAAGCGGATCGTCGTTCGGATGTTGCTGCGGCGGAGGCGCGTCAGAAGATCTACATGGCGCAGCGTGAGGAGGAGCTCGCGAAGCTCGCGAAGGAGCAGCTCGCGCCTCAGGAGATCGAGAAGAAGCGGATCGAGATCGAGGCGGAAGCGAAAGCGGAGCGTGAACGGCGCGAGGCACGCGGTTCTGCGGACGCGATCCTCGCGAAGTACGAAGCGGAAGCGAAGGGTGTGCAGCAGGTGCTCGAAGCGAAGGCGGAGGGGTACCGGAAGCTGGTGGAAGCGTGTGCGCAGAACCCGCAGGTCGCGCCGACCTTGCTCATGATCGAGCAGCTCCCGCAGTTGGTTGCGGAGCAGGTGAAGGCGATCCAGAACCTGAAGATCGACAAGATCACGGTGTGGGATTCGGGCGCTGGGAAGGCGGGTGGGAAGAACGCGACGGCGGACTTCCTGTCGGGGATGATCGGGGCGCTTCCTCAGGTGCACGAGCTTGCGGAGCAGGCCGGGATCGAGCTTCCGAGTGCGCTGGGGCGCGTGGTGGAGCAGGAGGAGGGGCAGGAGAAGTCGAAGCCGGCGACGTGATCGCGGCTTGAAGCTGAGTTCCCTTGAGCCCGCGCTGGTCGCGGGTTTTTCAATGGGTGGGTTAGTCGTCGAAGTAGGCGCTGGCGTCGTCGGGGAGGTCTTCGAGGAGGGCCTTGGTGTCGATGGACTCGATGGAGAGGTCGTCGTCGAAGCGGCCGGAGACGGGGTCCGGGGTGTGGAGGTCGGAGCCCTTGGCGCTCTTGGCGCGTTTCTCGACGCGCGAGCGGGCGCGGAGGATGAGCTTGATGGGGACCTCGTCGAAGGGGAGGAGTTCGCGGAGGCGGTTCATGAGGTAGCGCTCGTAGTTGAGCGTGAAGCGGTCGGGGTCGTTGACGACGAGGACGAGGGTCGGCGGGTTGGTTTTGACCTGGGAGGCGAAGTAGACCCGGGCTTCGGCGCCGAGTTTGTTGGAGGGTCCTCGGGCTTCGATGATGGATTTGATGACCCGGTTGAGCTGTCCGGTGCTGACGCGCGTGGAGGCCTGCTCGAACATCTCGAGCGCGATCTCGAGGGCTTCGGGGACGTTGAGGCCTTGCTTGGCGCTGATGATCGCGATGGGGGCGAAGGAGAGCCCTTTGAGTTCCTTGCGGATGTAGTCTTCGTAGCGCTGGGGGGTGGCTTTCTTCCCGGAGTGGTCGGTGCGGCCGTCGGCGAGGTCCCACTTGTTGAGGACGATGACGACGGGCTTGTGGGAATCGACGATGAGCTTGCCCAGTTGTTCGTCCACTTGGGAGATGTCGGTGGTTGCGTCGAGGACGTAGAGGATGCAGTCGGCGCGGGCGATGGCGCGTTTGGCTCGATCGAGCGCGTAGTACTCGATTTTGTCCTGGAAGGATTTCTTGCGGCGGAGCCCGGCGGTGTCGATGGCGAGGATGGATTTGTCGCCGAGGTCGATTTTGACGTCCACGGCGTCGCGCGTGGTCCCGGCGATTTCGGAGACGATGACGCGGGGTTCTCCCGCGAGGGTGTTGATGAGGGTGGACTTCCCGGCGTTGCGTTTCCCGACGATGGCGAGCTTCATATCGACTTCGGGTTCGGGCTCTCCCTCGAGGATGGGGGTGAGGTTGTAGAGTTTGTCGAGGAAGTCTCTCCGGAGGTATTTGGATTTGGAGGAGACCATGAGGGGCTCACCGAATCCGAAGGCGGCGAGTTCGTAGGCGTGGGGTTCCCAGCCCGAGTCGTCCACTTTGGTTGCGACGACCCGGATGGGGGTGAGTTGGCCGTGCGCGTCCCGTCGTCCGAGCTTCTGTTCACGGAGCTTCTGGGCGATGGCTTCGTCGGCGGGGGTGATCCCGGCTTGCGCGTCCACGGCGAAGAGGATGATGTCGGCGCTTTCGACGGCGGCGGCGATCTGGTGCTCGATGTCCCCGGTGAGGGTCGCGAGGTCTTCGCCGACTTCGTTGAAGCGGTTGTCCTGGGTGACGTAGACCCCGAACCCGCCGGTGTCGATGATCTCGGCACGCTTGGTGGGTCCTTCGAGGTCGGGGGCGACGAGTTCGACGTCGTAGGAGATGCGGTCCCGTGTGACCCCGGGTGTGGGGTCAACGATGGCGACTCGCTCATGGGCGATGAGGTTAAGGAGGGAGGACTTGCCGACGTTGGGTCGGCCGACGATGGCGATTCTGGGGAGGGGCATGGGACGGGGATGATAGAGGGGATCGGCGCGAAGTCTCGTGAGAACCCGGGTTTGCGTGTGAATCAGAGCGCAGAATCGAGGAGATCGTCGAACATGGCGCGTTTGTTGAAGGGGGAGGCGCATTCGGGGCACACCCCGGTGATCCCGAGCCCTTCGAGGGGGTATTCGCAGGAGGGGCAGTCGAGCTCGATGGCGTTGATCTCGTCGTCGGAGAAGTCGTCGAGGGGGTGTTTGGGGTGGTAGCAGGGTTCGAGGGCTTCTGGGCCGTGGGCGGCGATGATGAGGTCGATGAGGTTGTGGGGGAGGCCGCAGTTGGGGCAGGGTCCGAGGGGTCTGGTGGGGGAGGTGGGTCGGTTGCAGGTGGGGCAGGGGGGGAGGAGGTCGGGGTCGAGTTTGGTGAGGTCGGGTTGGGTGTCGTGTTCCCAGTCGTCCTGGAGGGTCGGGGGGTTGCGTTCGAGTTCGTCGAGGATGGCGCGGGCTTGGGGTTCGGCGCGTTTGGTGGCGATGACGAGTTCGTACTGACCTCGGCCGAGGTTGTTGGCGGAGAGGGGGGCGATGGTGGTGAGTCGTTCGCCGAGGACGCCGGCCATGATGCCCTGGTCTCGGAGGTGGGATGCGTGGAGGTGGGCGAGGGTGAGGGCGTGGTAGTAGGCGAGGCGGTGCATGGGGGTTAGGCGTTTGCGGGCGCGGCGGCTTCGGGCGCGGGGTCGCTCGGGTTGGCGCGCATGAAGAGGGTGTCGCCTTTGTTGATGTGCTGGTTGGGTTTGATGCTGTGGTCCCCGGTCCACTTTGCGAGTTCTCGGAGTGGCGCGACGAATGCGGCGTTGGGGTCGGCGGGGTCGGTGAGGTGGGTGCAGTTCCAGTCGCGCCAGATCTGGGCGGATTTGGAGGGCATAGCCGGCGCGAGGAGGAGGGTGGCGATGCGGAGGGCTTCGGCGCAGGAGTAGAGGATGGTGGCGAGTGCTTTGTCGGCGTGTTCGAGGTCGTCGACGCGCTTGGCGAGGGTAAAGGGGGCGCTGTAGGAGATGAAGTCGTCCACGTGTTTGACGATGTCGAGCCCGGCGCGGAGCGCGGATTCGAGGTCGAGGTCGTCGTAGGCGTTGATCGCGCGGTTGACGGCGTTGGTGGTGAACTCGTTGAAGTTGAAGGTGCGTGTGGGGTCGTCCACGGGTTTGTTTGCGTCTTCGCGGGCTTTGAGCGCGAGCTGGAGGGCTTTGCCGCCTTCGAAGCCGAACTCGCCGTTGCAGGTCCGGTCGAGTGCGCCGTTGAAGTACTTGTCGATCATGTTCCCGACGCGCGAGACGGAGTTGCCCAGGGAGTTGGCGAGGTCGGCGTTGTAGACATCGACGAATCGTGCGTGGGCGAAGTCGGAGTCGGTGGCGCCGAGGGGACCTTGGGTGGCGAGGTACCAGCGGACGGCGTCGAGGGAGAAGGTGTCGGCGTAGGCGCCGAGGGTGTCGATTTCGATGAAGTTGCCCAGGGACTTGGACATCTTCTGGCCTTCGGCGATCCAGTAGGCGTGGGCGTAGACGAGGGTGGGGGGGCGCTCTCCGAGGGCGTGGAGCATGGCGGGCCAGATGACGGCGTGGAACCAGAGGATGTCTTTGGCCATCAGGTGGACGACGTCGCCGGTCCAGTATTTGCGTCGGTCGTCGGTGTCGATGGTGGTGTGGTAGTTGCAGAGGGCTTCGATCCAGACGTAGACCCGGTGGTCGGGGTCGCCCGGCATGGTGATGCCCCAGTCGGGGGTGTCTTCTTTGATGCGCCGGGAGACGGGGACGCGGTTGAGCCCTTGCTTGAGTCGTCCGAGGACTTCGTTCTTGCGCTGCTCGGGGAGGACCTTGATCGCGCCGGATTCGATCTGGTCGCGGAGCCAGGGTTCGTACTTGGGGAGGTTGAAGAAGTAGTTCTGCTCGACGCGCTTCTCGAGGGGCTTTCCGGTGACGGGGGACTTGAAGTCGTGTTCCTTGGCGACGGTGTCGGTGAGGTATTCTTCCTGGGAGGGGTCGTACCAGCCCTCGTAGTCCCCGAGCTCGATGTCGCCTTGGTCCATGAGTTTTTTGATGGCGGCGCTGGCGCGGGTGATGTGGCGGTCTTCGGTGGTGCGCACGAAGTCGTCGTTGGAGAAGTTCATCTGCGCGAATGCGTCTTTGAAGCGGGTCGCGTTGTGGGTGGCCCACTCCATGGGGGTCATGTCGTGTTCGTGGGCGGAGTTGACGACTTTCTCGGCGTGTTCGTCGGTGCCGGTGAGGAAGAAGGTGTCTCGTCCGATGAGGCGCTGGGCGCGTGAGGCGACGTCGGCGAGGAGGGTGGTGTAGCAGTGCCCGATGTGCGGTCGGTCGTTGACGTAGTAGATCGGGGTGGTGATGTAGTATGGGCTTTGGTTGGGTTCGGTGGTCATCGGACGAAACGATAGTCGTTCGGGGCGCGGTTCGGGGTGGGAATTGTCATATGGTTCGGGGCTCGTGGGGAATACGGACCTTGCGGGCGCAGTTCGCTTGGTGGATCGCAACGAGAAGAGGCGGGGCGGCTCAGTTGGAACGACAACGGTTTGAAGAGCTTGCCATATCGCACTTGGATGCGGTGTATCGGATGGCGTTCCAGTTGTCTCGGAACGCGGATGATGCGGACGAGATCGTGCAGGAGGTGTACGCGCGGGCGTTCCGGCCGAAGACGATCGAGCGCTTTGTGGACATGAGCGATGAGGACGATTCGACCTCGGGCACGGGGGGGATGCGGTCCTGGTTGTTCGCGATCACCCACAACGTGTTCTACTCGAAGATCAAGAAGGACAAGCGTCGGCCGACGGCGGTGGAGGAGTTCTTCAACGAGTCGAGCGATGAGACAGCGCCGGACGAGGCGCCCCCGGTCTGGGATCGCTCATCGATGGACTTCGAGCATGTGGACGAGAAGCTGAAGAAGGCGCTTCTCGGACTGAAGGACGAGTATCGCGAGGTGCTGCTGATGTGGTCCGTGGACGGGCTGAAGTACCGGGAGATCGCGGAGATCCTGGAGGTCCCGATCGGGACGGTGATGAGTCGGCTCCACAGGGCTCGGAAGCTGCTGACGGACGCGCTGATGGGGGATGAACAGGCCGTGGAGGACTTGGGGCTCCGGATGTTCGCTCAGGGGGGTGAGGAATGAGCGCAAGATCCTGGGATTTGGGAAGAAACAGGGTGATCGGGGTGTTCCGATCACGAGAGCGGGGCTCACGCGCGGGCTTGGAAGGACGGGCCCTATGACGACTGACGGTACGAACGGACGGCACGACGGATTGAACGGGATGGACGGAGACACGGAACGGACGATGGACGGGAACGGGCACGACAGGTTGGATCCGAAGCGGATGAGCGTTGCGGAGTTGCTGCGCGCGGCCGCCGACGATGAGCTGTGTCCCGAGGGGAAGAAGTGCTTGGAAGAGCACTTGGGGGAACACCCGGAAGCGGCGAGTCAGGTGGAGTTCGAGAAGGCGTTGAAGCGTTGTTGTGGTCGGGTGATGAGCCAGGACACTCGGTGCACGGAGGCGCTGCGCGCGAAGATCAGCGCGATGGCGATCGAGTCTCGTGATGAGGACGTGTCGGAATCCGTGGTCGAAGCGATGGGGGCGCGGACCCGTGAGCGTTCGTTCTGGTCGAGGACCCCGGTGATGGGGGCGCTCGCGGCGGTGCTGGTGCTCGCTGGTGGGGCGCTGATTGTCCAGAGTGTCGGGGTTGCGAAGACTGGTGCGCTGCAGGGTGGAGGGACGACGAGTGTGGTGAACTATGCGGAGCGGATGGGGGATTTCGTGGCGCGGGAGCACGTGCGGTGCTCGGTGGAACAAGCGGCGAACGCGAAGTTCGACGAGCGTGATCTGCGTTCTGCGGTGGCGCGGTTCTCGGATGAGTTCGCGCGTCCGGTGGCGATCCCGGAGTCGGTCGGGGAGGAGCTCGGGGATACGGGGGTTGAGCTGTTGTTCTACGGTGGGGGCGCGTGCCATGTGCCTTCGACGTCGAGCTCGGCGCACCTCCGGTTCGATGCGCGTGGTGGGCTCGGCGGGGAGGATGTCCGGGTGAGTCTGTTCATCGCGCCGGATCCGGGGTTGCTCTCGATCGAGGAGGGTGTGACGTACAAGGTGGATTCCGAGGCGTGCGCGGAGCACGGGGAGTCGCTGTACGTCTGGACGGAGGACGGGGTGCTGTACCTGCTTGTGAGCGAGGCCGACGAGTCGCTGTGCGCTCCGGTCCGGTCGCTGATGCGGGCTCCGGACGAGGTTCGCTCGCTCTGAGACGGAAGGGACATTCGGGTCTGGGAGTCGGGGTCCCCGCTCGGATGGGTGGGGATTTTTGCGTGTTGGGATCGGACGAAGGGGTGATTTGTGCGAACCGAGGGGTCGCTTTGACGAGTAGAATAGAGATGCAGATGACACACCCACGGAAGCGCAGTATGTCTCGTTCGGTTCTCGGACCTTTGGTGGTTTGGGGGTCGATGTTCGCGGTGTCGCCGGCGATGGCGCAGAACGCGCTCGGGGACGGGCGGGTCCTCGGGGATGGTCGTGTGCTGGACAGCAACACGCGCGTGGGGTCGGGGGGGCTGAACTACCGGGTCCCGAGCTTGCAGCGCGAGATCGAGTTCCGGAACGCGATCGCGACGGGGAATGCGCCTGGGGGTGTGAGTTTCCGTGGTGATCTGGGGTATTCGGCGCCGTTCGAGTTCCGGGGGGATCTGGGGTCGGATTCGTTGTACTCGTTCCGTCGTGACTCGGTGTATTCGGGGCTGGCCGGGATGGGGATCCGTGGGACGGATGCGCTGCAGTATCAGTTCGCGCTGACGACGGGGTCCCGGATCACGTCGAACCTGCTCGGGGACGTGAGTGTGTCGAGGTTGGGTTCATACGGGTCGTCGGGTCGGGTGCAAGCGGCGGCGAACTCGGGGCTCGATCGCGGGGTGGATCCGGTTTCTTCGAGGATCGACGGGTCGGTGGATCTGCTATCGCAGCTGGACACGGGTGGGTTGACGGGGGCGATGCGATCAACGAGCACCCATCGATCGACTTCGGGGCTCAACCCGGAGTTGGTGAGTGTGTATGCGTCGGGGATCGATCGGAGCGCGTACGGGGTGGTGGCTTCGCCGTTGACGGGGCTGACGAACACGCCTTTGGAGGATCAGGCGGCGAAGGCGCGAGCGGCTCGGGCGCAGCCCGTGGATCGGACGTTGTCGTCGTACGACGATGTGATCGATCAGGTGCGCGAGCGTGTGGAGCAGGTGCGCGAGCGGGAGCGTTTGGAGCGGGCGTTGACGGAGGAGGGGGAGGATGACACGGGGGATCGGGATCCGGGGACGACGATCCCGGGTTCCACGGCGCCGGGGACAACGACTCCGGGTTCGTCGGATCCGAACGGCGCGGACGATGAGTCGGCGCTTTCGACGGATCAGTGGTTGTCGAAGCGTTTGACGACGCTCCAGCAGGACATCCTGGGGTTGCGTGCGCCGACGTCGTTGACGGATCCGGATGAGACGGCGGAGGGCGAGGGCGCGGTCGGGGATGGGTTGGTGATCGATCCGACACGGGGTCGTGGGATCACGGTTGATCCGGACACGCTCGAGGTGATCCGCGCATCGAACAAGGAGGTGCTGTTCCTTGTGGATCCGGACGCGGAGGCGCGTGATCTGTACGGGGAGCACATGCTGTCGGGTCAGCGGCTGCTTCAGCGGGGTCGGTACTTCGAGGCCGAGGAGCGGTTTACCCGGGCGATGGCGACTCGGAACGGGGACGTGTCGGCGCAGGTGGGTCGGCTCCATGCGCAGATCGGGGCGGGGATGGTGCTGAGCGCGAGCGTGAACCTGCAGACGGTGCTGATGGAGCATCCCGAGGTGATGGCGCAGCGGTATTCGGGTGAGTTGCTCCCCGAGCCCGATCGGTTGCGTGATCTGGTGGTGACGCTCCGGGAGCGTTCGGGGGTGGATGGGTTTGCGGTGGGGAAGGTGCCGGAGACGGATCGGGTGCGTGTTGCGTGCGGGTTGTTGATTGCATACCTGGGGTATCAGCTCGGGGACGAGGGGGATATCCGTGACGGGTTCTCGGTGATGGATGAGCTCGGGAGCGAGAGCGATGCGCGTCTGGCGCGTGTGCTTGGGTTGGTGTGGCTTGATCAGTCCGGCGCAGGGGCCGGGGGATGAACGAAGCGCCGAGCGAGGTGGCGCTGCACGGGACGAGCGGCGCGATCACGCATTCGCTGAGGGACTATTGGACCGACGGTTCGGTAGCTCGGTTGTGCGCGTCGATCAGCGAGCTTTCGGGGATCGAGCTGGAGCTGCGCGACGAGCGTGGGTTGGTGCTCGATGTCGAGGGCGGGGCTGGGGAGGTTCGATCGATCCCGGAGGGGGCGCGGGTGCTCCCGGTGCGAGTGGGGGAAGCGATCATCGGGTCGGTGGTGGTGGGGCCGGGGGAGCCCGAGCACGGGACGAGGTCGCTCGTGGAGCGTGTGGGGGAACTGATCACGTCGGTGACGAGGGAGATGTGCGCGGATGTCGCGGAGCTGCGCCTGCGGATCAAAGAGATCGAGGTGCTGTATCGGTTGAACGCGCTGCTCGTTGCCGGGGGTCGTGTGGACGAGACGTTGGGGCTCGCGCTGGATGCGGCGCTGGAGGCGCTGGATCTTGATGCTGGTGCGATCATGCTGCTCCCGGAGGATTCGGAGGGGCTGACGCGCGTGGATCGGGAGGACGAGCTGACCCGGAGCGCGGCGCGGGGTCTCAGCGAGGGATGGCTGAGCGATCCAACCCCGTTGTCGGATGATCGGAGGTTCGATCGCGCGTGTCTGGAGGGGAAGGTGGTGACGGTCGAGGACCTGCGCGAGGATGCGCGGGTGCGTGCGCGGTCCATGGTCGAACGGGAGGGGCTCGTGTCGTTCATCGGGTCGGGGATGGTGTTCGAGGGTCGTCCGATCGGGGTGATCCGGTTGTACTCACGGACGAAGCGCGCGTTCACGGGCGCGGAGCGCCGGTTGATCCGTTCGATCGGTCAGTCGGCGGCGATGGGTGTGGAGCAGGCACGGTTGCTGAAACTCAAAGCGCGGGAACGGCGGACCCAGCGCGCGATCAAGCTTGCGGCGCAGGTGCAGCAGCGGATGCTCCCGGCGCGGATCCCGAGTGTGGGTGGGCTGGACCTTGCGGCGCGGTTCCGGCCGAGCGCGGAGATCGCTGGGGACTTCTACGACCTGTTCGAGATGCGCGGGAAGCTGGGGATCATCGTGGGGGACGTGGTGGGGAAGGGTGTGGGCGCGGGTTTGCTGATGAGCGCGGTGCGCGCGACGCTCAGGGCTTATGCGGAGCTGAGCGATGACGTGTCGCGCGTCATGGAGCGCACGAACGATGCGATCACGCGCGACACGACGGTGTCGGAGTTCGCGACGATCTGGTTCGGGCTGTACGACCCGAGCGAGCGCCGGCTCGATTACGTGACGGCGGGGCATGAGCCCCCGATTCTGATCACGAAGGAAGGGGATGGGTTCCGGACGGGTTTGCTCGAGGGGTCGGGGCTCGTGGCCGGGGTTCAGGAGCATGAGGCGTACGAGATGTGCTCACGGGTGCTTGCGCCTGGGGAGGCGCTGATTGTGTACACGGACGGGGTGACGGACGCGATCGATTTCGAGAAGCAGCGGTTCGGGAGGCCGAGGTTGATGGAGGCCGCGGGGTCGATTCTGTCCGAGGAGCCCGATTCGAGCGCGGAGCACATCGCGGAGCGTTTGGTGTGGCACGTTCGTCAGTTCACGGGCTTGGCGCGTCGGGTGGACGATGAGACGTTTGTGGTGCTTCGCGCGAAGGAAGAGTCGTAGGGTTCGGGCCTACAGCTTGGGGGCGTTATTGGGTGGGTTGTTGATGTTGCCGGCGCGTCGGCGGGCGCGGGGGTGAGGGGGCCCCGAACTGAGCCTGTGATTCGGGGGGTGTAGAGGTTTGAAGGTTGTGTGTTGTGGACGGGGTTAGGCGGCGGCGGGGCCGTCGTCGTCGGGGTCGTTCATCCAGTCCATGATGCGGAAGGATTCTTCTTCTTCGCGCCAGAGCTGTTGGAGCTCGTCCATTTTGGATTCGGCGTCTCGGAGTGCGCGTTGTGCGAAGTCGATGGCGTCCACGGCGTCGTCCTTCTTGTCCTTGCGCTCGGCGCTTCGTCCCTTGTCGGAGGGGGCGAAGGGGAGGGGCGCGGGGGGATCGGGTTGGTCGGCGTCGCTTGTGAGTCTGAGATCGGGCACGGGTTGGCTCCTGTCTCGAGACATGGGAACCTCCTGAGAACCAGGTGAGTGCGCCCACGACTCTGTCAACCGATCGACCGGGTGGAGGGTCCGCTTGTGTTTCAGATCCCGTTTCGTGCTCGGTTTGTGCGGGGCGCAACCGATGCGCCAGCGCCGACCTGTGGTTATCGGCGCAAGGGGTTGTGGAGGTTGAGCTTTGGTCCCCTTGGTGGGGGATGGGGGAGGGGGATAGGGAGGATCACTCGGAGACGGGGGTGTCCGTCGTGGTGGGAGCGGGTTTGCGCTCCCCGAGTTTGGGTTCTTCCCCCCGCATGGCGCGTCCGAGGTTGGCGCGGTGTTTGTAGATGACGAGGACGGCGAGGAGGACGGCGACGATGAGGAAGGGGGTTGCGTGGTTGGGGACCATCTGATCGATGTCGGCGGCGGGGGTGTCGGCGAACTGGGATTGGGATTGGATGAGTCGTTCGTCGAGCTTCTCTTTGTTCTCGAAGACGAGGTAGACCCAGACGGGGAGGGTGGCGGAGGCGATGGAGGAGGCGGGGCCGACCATGCGCCAGAGGGCGAGGGTCATGCTGTAGACGATGAAGGCGCCGACGGCGGCGATGGTCATGGCGGGCATGACGCCGATGAGGGCGCCGAGCCCGGTGGCGACGCCTTTGCCGCCTTTGAACTTGAGGAAGGGGGTGTACATGTGGCCGAGGACGGAGGCGGCCATGGCGCCGAGCCAGATCCATGCGGCGCGTTCGGGGACATCGAGGGTTCCGAGGACCCCGAGGAAGTGTCCGGTGAGGAGTGTGGGGCAGAGCCCTTTGGCGAGATCGGCGGAGAACCCGAGGAAGAAGTAGGGTCGGCCGAGGACTCGTCCGAGGTTGGTGGCGCCGGGGTTTCCGGAGCCGTGGGTTCGGATGTCAACGCCTTTGGCGCGTCCGATGAGGTAGGAGAAGGGGATCGCGCCGCAGAGGAACGCGATGGGGATCATCAGGATGGGGAGGAGTGCGTCATCGGGCATGTCCTGTCAGGATAGGGAGGGTGGGCTCGGGGTGTGGGTCAGGGGCACCCGGCGAGGAGGGCTTGGAGGAAGGCGGAGACGTCGAAGAAGTCGAGCTCGCCGTCGTTGGTCCAGTCGGCTTCGCAGACGGGTTCGGTGGATCCTCGGACGGCGAAGATGGCGTGGTTGCTGGTCTGGGATTCGCCGAGCGAGGTGGTGACGGTGCAGGTGTAGGTGTCAGAGTCGGAGAGCATGGCGTTGTTGATGATGAGTTTGTTCTCGGTGGATCCGGAGATGCGCCCGTCGTCGATGAGGGGGGATCCGTTGCGGGACCATTGGTAGGTGGAGAGTTCGTCGGAGGGGTTGACCTCGAAGCTTTGGGTGGTGCCCTGGTTGGCGATCGCGTTGACGGGGTGGTTGAGGATGGGGTCAACGTCGTACGCGATGGCGAGTCCGTCGATGGCGAGCGACTCGATTTCGTGCGTGATCCGGTTGGTGGTGGTGTTGAGAATGGTGAGTAGGGGATCCTGGCCGAGGCCTCTGGATGATCCGGCCGCGAGTTGGTCTCCGACGACGGCGACGTCGAAGAAGATCTGGACGAGTCCGAGCAGGTGGACTTCTGAGCCCAGGAGGCGTTCGGGGGTTGCGAGCGGGGTGTTGTGGGGGACTCGGTAGACGGCGGACGCGGTGCCTGTGAATCCTCCTGCTTCGTCCAGTTCGGTCCAGTAGATATCACCCGAGCGTGGTTCGATGGCGAGTCCGAGCTGGACTCCGCCGGACATCTGATGGGGGATCAGGGTGGGGGGGGCGGAGGAGACCCCGTCGAGATTTCCGATCATGAGGTCATCCGAGGAGATGACGGCGTAGAACCCGCGGTCGGTGTCGATGTCCATGTTTTCGGGTTCGGGGACGTTGTCGGCTTCGACGATGGGTGTGCCTGTGCCGTCGTGGTTGACGCTGATGATCTCGTCGTTCTCCCACCAGTAGATCCGTCCGGAATCGGGATCGACGTAGACCTCTTGCGCGTTGATATCGATTCCTTCTCGGATGGTGAGGAGGGATGCTGGGTCGAGGGAGGCGTCCACGGTGACGAGGCGGGCTGAACTGGTTTCCTTTGCGATAAAGACGACGCGCTGGCGTGTGCGGTCGTAGTCCAGGCCGGCGAAGGACTGGAAGTCCGGGGCGTCGATGGTGAGCAGGTTGAAGCTGCCGTCGGTGTCTTGGGACACCAGTGATGTGAACGCGGGTGCGAAGGCGCGGGTGATGGTGTGTTGCGCGTGCGCGGCGGAGCTCAGGAGGAGCGCGGTTGCGATGGAGAGATGCTTGGTGTACACGGCGCTTCCTTCCGGGTTGAGGGAGCGTCCAGCGTAGCAGGAGTTGTGTGGTGCGCGACGGGAAATGCCCGGAGAGCGGGATTATGAGACGTGGGCGGGGCTTAGCGGTGGGGGTTTGTTTCGTCGTGGTTCAGGAAACGACGGGTGAGGACGTCGATGATGTTCTCGAAGACGGCGCTGGGTTCGCCGGTCGCATCGACCCTCAGATAGCGTTGTTGGTTGGGGTCGGAGTCGATGAGATCGAGGTAGCCCTGTCGGACCTTGGCGTGGAAGGCGGCGCCTTTGGCTTCCATCCGGTCGAGGAGGGGGGAGAGGCGCGAGGCGGCGGTCTTCTGGTCGACGTCGAAGATGAGGGTGGTGTCGGGCTCGGTGCCTTGCATGGCGATTTCGGCGGCGGCTTTGATCTCGGCGTAGGGGATCCCGGCGGCGGCGCCTTGGTAGGCGAAGGTGGAGGAGACGAAGCGGTCGGCGACGACGAGGTGTCCCTGGTCGAGCGCGGGGCGGATGACCTGGGCGCAGAGCTGGGCGCGGGAGGCCATGTAGAGGAGCATCTCGCAGCGCGGGTTCATGGTTTCTCGATCGAGGTGATCGAGGAGGGTGGCGCGGATGCGCTCGCCGGTTTCGGTGCCGCCTGGTTCGCGGACTTCGGTGACGGGGAGCTTTGCGTTTCGGACGGCGGTGAGGAAGGTGTGGAGCTGGGTGGATTTGCCCGAGCCGTCGGGGCCGTCGAAGACGATGAAGCGGCCTTTGAGGGCGCTGAGGAGCGCGGGTGGGAGTTCGCTGGGGGTTGTGGTTGCGTGCTCGGTCACGATGTCGTGTGTCGGTTGGGTGGTGGTGGCGCTCACGGGTTCGAGTGTAGCGTGTTGCGCGCGCGTGTGAGACGGGATGCGAAGGGTTCTGGGCCGAGATTTGGGTCGATGAGCGCGAGTCGTGTGAGGTGGGCGCTGGCGAGGCGTTGATCGGCGATGGAGCCGTGCTCGATGGTGGTTTCGATGATGAGTGTCCACACGCGCCAGTAGCGCGGGTCGTCCCGGTCGAGGGTGTCGGTGAGGGGGGTGAGTCGCGCGAGCGCGTCGGTTGGTTTGTTGAGCGCGAGCTCGGCGCGGGCGAAGAGGATCGAGGTGTCGGGGTCGGCCGGGTGTTCGGAAAGGTACGGGGTGAGGAGGGTTGCGGCGCTGCGCGGGTTGGAGTCGATGTCGAGGGTTGCGGCGCGGATCGCGTAGTCCCGCGCGAGGGGGGAGCCCAGGTCTCGGAGGGTGCGCGCGAGCTGTCGGGGGTCGGTGTTGGGGGTGGTGTGCTCGACGAGGAGCTCGGATCCGAGGTCGGACTCGCGCGTGTTGGGGGTGAGGGCGCGGACGAGGGTGGTGCGCTCGGTGGTGTCGGTGGTGAGGCGCGCGAGGTCGAGGCGCCAGAGGTCGATCTCGGGGCGCGTGGGGGCGAGAGCGATGGCGCTTCGGAGAAGGGCTTCAAGGTTGGGGTCGTTGGATTCTTTGGCGCGTTCGATCGCGCCGGCGAGGGCGCGGGGGGTGTTGGGGTCGGACGGGAAGCGCTGCGCGAGGTTCGATGCGGCTTCGATGAGGGCGCGGGTGCTGGACTTGGAGGATTCGGCGCTCGCGCCGAGGCATGTGAGCCAGAGGGCTTGGGGGGCGATGGTGGTGTCCTCGGTGCGCGAGAGGTCAAGGAGGGTGCGGATTGAGTCTTCGCGCGTGTCGGTTCGGCGGAGGCGCTCGCGTGCGAGGGGGAGACGGACGCGCGGGGGGAGTGCTGATTCGTCGAGGGTGAGCGCGGGGTCGGTCGATGCGGCGCTGGCGATCATGACCGTGGTGTCGTCGATGAGCGCGTGGAACTGGTCGTTGGTGCTCATGTCGCGCAGGGCGAGGAGGGGGGCGAAGGGGTCGGGGGC
>Ga0256829_1001541_pt1 | contig 18696 bp, 12 predicted proteins | sample 131447metaG_FD_185979 | JGI IMG/M metagenome (GOLD analysis project Ga0256829, IMG submission 185979) | Hydrothermal vent microbial communities from Lau Basin, Pacific Ocean - 131-447 | ecosystem: Environmental > Aquatic > Marine > Hydrothermal vents | place: Pacific Ocean: Lau Basin | collected...
TGGCTGCGGTGCCGAACCATAACCCCACGGGCCATAGTGCGGCGTGGGTGGCGGCGCGGGCGGTGTAGGCGCCTGTGGCTGGTAGTTCGGTGCGCTGGGAGCTTTCGGAGGTGCGGGGGGCTGTGGCGCGGTGCCGTAACTCCAGCCGTTATAACTCGAAGGTGGAGGCGGCGCGGGCGGTGTGGCTGTCTGCGATCGCTGCCCCTGCTCCGAATTGGAAGATGGCGAATTCGCATTGGAGCTCTGGCCTTGCGGCGGATAGGCCGGCCGTGCGCCGGGGTATTGCATGGGCATAGGTGCCGGCATGTCGCCGTAAGGCCCCGGCGGTGGCGGCACATAAGCCGGCGCTTGCGGGGGTTGGTAATAGGGTTCGGGCGCATTGGTGGATGGAGTTGCGGCGGCCAGGCCGGGAGCCATAAGCCCCAGTCCCAGCAAAATAGCCAAGTGGAGGCGCGTATGTCGGGGATGAGTTTGCAATGCTTTCGTCATTTGTTCACTCCTCAGGTTTGTCGTTGGCCTTGGTGGTTTTCAAGCGAATCCCGCGCGCAGGCCGTTTAGCGGGTTTCTCTCGGGTGGTGCGACTCGTTTTTTGGGTTGATCCAGTCTTCGCCTTCGAGGACTGACGACGGGTGGTTTTTGATTTCTTGCTCTTCGGCTTGTCCGCCTCCTTCTTATCCGGGCTGGTCGGCGCCTGAGCCGTTTCTGGTTTCGTGGTAATCGACGACGTTTCTTCCGCTTCGGATGGCGTGGGTTTCTCGCCATTTGTAACCTTGGCCGAAGGCGCCTGCGAAACATCCGCTGCCTTCTCGGCGGATGCGCTCGACGCTTCGGCCGATGTCGCTTCCTTGTCTTCGGAGGCTGATCCCGAAGTTGCCTGGTCATGGTCACCTTGCGCCTTGCCGGCTTCAGTGTCAGGGAGGGAGGGTTCATCCCGCGATGCGGATTCTCTTACTACCTCATCCGCTTCAATTTCCGCAGCTCCAGCGAGGATCTCGCCAATTTCATCGCTTTCTTCAGGGTAATGGACTTTATACATCGACTTCCGCGCCGAATACAGACCCAGCGGCACCACCAAAAGCGTCAGCAAAGTGGAAACGAGAACGCCGAACAGTAAGGACACACCCATGCCCTGGAATATGGGTTGCGTGATGATGAAATATGAACTTAGCGCTAAGGCCAGGGCGGTAATCACGATCGGACGGGTACGCTTGGCACAGGCGTCGATGATGGCATCGACGGGCGCCACGCCTTCATGAACCTGATTGACGGCATAGTCCACCAGCAGGATGGAGTTGCGGATAATGATGCCCGCCAGGGCGATAAAGCCGATCATCGAGGTGGCGGTGAAAGAGGCATTCAGCAACCAGTGCCCGGGCAGGATGCCGATCAGGGTGAGCGGGATCGGCGCCATGATGACGAGCGGCAGCATGTAATTATCGAATTGCCATACCACTAGCATGTAGATCAAGACCAGCGCCACCATGAAGGCGATGCCCATGTCGCGGAAGGTCTCATAGGTTACTGTCCACGCGCCGCCCCATTTGATGACACAATGAGTCGGATTGGCTGGATGTTCCACCCAGTTGAACTGGATCGGCTGGCCGCTGGGGCAGACATAGCCTTTTAGATGTTGTTCCGCTTCGAGCATGCCATACAGCGGGGCCGAGAGGCGCCCCTGCACCCCTGCGGTCACATAGTCTACAGGCTGCAAGTCCTGCTGATAGATGGGTTGTTTGGCCGGTTCCATGCGGAACGTGCCCAGTTCATAGAGTGGCACCGTGTGTCCGGAGGCGGAAGGAACCGGCAACTGGGCAAGAGAATAGATATCACTGCGCACGCCGAGCGGCGCCTGAATTTCGATCGGCACCTGTTCGATCTGGCCGAGCGGCTTGTAATCGCCGATCTGGTGCCGCCCCATGATCAGACTCAAAGACTGATTTACCGAGGCGGCCTGCACGCCGGTCAATCCCGCTTTGATGCGATTGAGCGAGAATCGCCAGATATCATGAGGTGCTTCCAGGGAGGTACCGATGTCAGTGAGATTTTTCGATTTCTCGAAGGCGCGCATGACTTCGCTCGCTACAGCGGCGCGGGCGGAAGCGCTGGGACCATAGATTTCCGCCACCACCGGTGCCTGCACAGGTGGTCCCGGCGGCACTTCTGCAATGACGATGCGGGCATGATGCGCCTTGGCGATGGGTTCCAGAAGGACGCGCGCACGGATGGCGATCTGGTGACTCTGCAAGTGCCGCTTATGCTTGTTGATCAATTGCACGTTGATCATCGCCTGCCAGGGCTTGTCTCGCAGATAGTAGTGCCGCACCATGCCATTGAAATTGAAGGGCGCCGTGGTGCCTATATACGTCTGCAAGGCGGTGACTTCAGGGATTTTACGCAAGACATCCGCCATTTCATTCGTGACGTTTGTGGTCACGGGCAGAGCCGTACCGGCCGGCATGTTTACCACCACACTGAAATATTCAGAATTATCATAGGGCAGCATCTTGAACGGCACGAGTTTGAACGCGAGGAAACCCAGGCTACCGAAAAACGCCAGGATGATGCCGAGCAGGAAAAAACGGCCCAACCAGCGGCGCTCGATCAGCGGGGTCAGTACACGCGTGTAGAAACGATGCAGAAACTCCTGTAGCCGGTGCTCGCTCTTCTCCATGCGCTCGAGTTTATCCATGCTGGGTTTGTACTTGAGCACCAGCCAAGGTGCAAAGATGAAGGCGGCGAACAAGGAAGCCAGCATCGAGATCGAGCCGAGAATCGGGATCGGCGCCATGTATGGCCCCATCATCCCGCGCACGAAAATCATCGGCATCAAGGCGGCGATCACCCCGAAGGTGGCGAGCGTGGTAGGATTTCCCACTTCGCGCACGGCGTCGACTAGGGTATAGGCTGATGTCTTACCTTCTTCCAGCCAGCGGCGATAAACATTCTCCACGATGACGATGGCGTTATCGACCAAGATACCGATGGCGAAGATGAAAGCGAACAGGCTGACCCGGTTGATGCTCATGCCAAGAATCATGGCGAAAAACACAGTAATCAAAATCGCCGGGATCACCGACACCGTGGATGCCACAGCGGCGCGCCAACCCAGTGTGACCAGTATCAACAAAGCCACTACGATGCTGGCTTCAAATAGTTTTTCAAACAGCTCGTTGACCTTGTCGTTGGCCGTCTTGCCGTAATCGCGGGTGATGCTGACATGCACGTCATTCGGGATCACCGAGCCTTCGAGAGATTTCACCCGGGCGATGGCCTCGGAGGCCACCGTGACCCCATTGCTGCCCGCCGTCTTGGCCACAGCGAGGGTGACAGCCGGGGCTCCGGCAGTGGGATCAGCGGCATGCGCCGCCGCGCCGGTGTAATACTGCACTAGGCTGTGGACCTCACCCGGCCCGTAGCGAACCCGCGCTACCTGATGCAGATAGACCGGCTGCTTCTGATACGTCCCCACCACCAGATTCCTGACGGCATCAGGCGAGCTCAGAAACTTCCCTGAAATCACACTCAGGCTTTTACCCGCCCACTCCGTGCGGCCGGTCTGGATCTGGGTGTTGGCCGCCCGAATGACATTGGCGGCCTGCTGCGGCGTAATCCCGTAGGCGGCAAGACGATCCGGCAGCACATCGACGGAAAGCACGTCGCGGGGGCCATGTTGAATAAAGCTGAGGCCGGTGTCGGGCACCTGCTTGATTTTCTGCAGTACGGCACGGCCGATCTCATACAGGCGCGCTTCACCCACAGTCTTCGACCACAAAGTAAACGTGACGATAGGCACGTCATTGATTCCCTTGGGCCGGATCAACGGTTGACTCGCCCCGGGCGGGATCTTATCCATGTTGGACGCCAGTTTGCGGTAAACCTTGACCAGAGAGGGGCCGAGCTTTTCACCCACCTTGAAGCGCACCACCACCATCGATTGGCCACGCGCGGAGTAGGAATAGACATGTTTGACGCCCGCGATCTCGCTCATGATCCGTTGCAAGGGGTCCGTGACCATGCGCGCCACTTCTTGGGGAGAGTTCCCTGGATAGGACACGAAGATATCGACCATGGGCACCGAAATCTGGGGGTTTTCCTCCCTTGGTGTCACAATCATTCCCAGCACGCCGGCGGCCAGCAGAAGAATCAATAGAAGCAGGGTCAGCGGCGAGCGCAAAAACTGGCGGGCGAGGTTTCCGGCAAACCCCATGTCCTCCTTGCCGTGCATTTTGCCGTTGCCACCGTTACTCTTGCCTGCCCGCGCATGGGCTTTCGCCCCGGAATCTTTCCCCGCTGCGCCGGCATCGCCCTCAAGATAAGACGAAGCAGCCGACGAATCCGGTGAGGATTTTGTATTTTTTTTCAGGTTTTCATCTTTCATCGGCCATGCTCCGCGCTGCTGGCCGTTGCGCTGCCGCCCGGAAGATAGCCGGCCTTTGCTCCGGGAGGTGGATTATCGACAATGACTTCGCCATCATGCAGGCCCGCAAGTACTTGTACCACTCCGCCCTGCAGAGGCTGCCCAAGGCGTAGAACCCGGATGACTGAAGTGCCATTTTTGACCACGAGCACGGTAGGAAGAATATGCCCCTGAAGCAGGGCGCTCATTGGAATAACGGGCACCTGCGGCATGTTATAGGCAGGGAATGTCACCTGAACGTAACTCCCGATTCGGGGGTGAATATCCTGCGGAAGATTCAGTTTTATGGTGACCGTATGTGTTTGTGGATTGGCTTCAGGATAAATTACGGCCACAGTCGTAGCGATCGCCCGTGGCTGACTGGACAAATTAGCCCACAATGCCTCTCCTACCTTCAATTCTTCGGCAAGCGCATCGGGCACCTTCACTTCGATCTGCCTTTGCCCGGTGCTGGCCACGACGAGCAGAGGCATTCCCGGCTGGACACTGTCCCCCACGTTGACCTTCTTGAACAAGACGATTCCATCAAAGGGCGCAACGGAAAGGGTATGTTGCAGATTGGTATCTATTTCCTGGATAGCGGCTTTGGACGCTTGCACCTTCGCCCAGGCCATCGCTGCCTGATACCGGCGGTTGGTCAATTGGGATTCATAGGTGGCGTAAGGGTTGTTAACGCCCTGCCCCATCAAGGACGAAAAACCCTGGTTGAAGCCGAACATGGAGCCGAAGGAGGCGAAGGGATTGCCGGAGGCGGAAGGTGGAACGTTCTGTGCAAAGCCATAGGCCAATTGCGCCCTGGCGTTTTCCCAGGCCGCTAGCGCCGCGTCGTATTGGGCGACGGCTTGTAAGCGCTTGGCGCGCAATACGGATTGATCCAGTCCAGCCAGCACTTCGCCTCGCACGAATCGAGTACCCGCCCCGCCCTTGATGAAAGTGACCGTTCCCGGCATTTGCGCACTGAGGATCACCTCATAACGTGGAATAACGTATCCGCCGAGCGTCGAGCCCACCCCCGAAAGGCTTTTCACTGTATACAGGCCGGTCGCCGCCTGGGCCGCAGCAATACAAAATAAGAAAAGCCCAGGGAGCAAATAATAGATGAATCGCTGTGGCCAGCTGAACGTCGCTTGCATTCGATGATCGCTCCTGTTCGCTTTCGTTTGTACTATGCTCAGGCATAGACTTGTGGGTTATTACCCAGCATGTTTTATGCCAATTAATGGCGCCTTGTTTTTATTTAGAATTAACACAAAACGGCTGTTGCATCAGCGGTGCATTGCAACATTGAAACACCTGTGCGACATTTCACTCGCCTACTTTGCAACAAATATGAAATACTGCATTAACTTAATAGACGATATATTCGCGAGCGCAAGCCATGGATGAAAAGGCAATCTATCCCTTGCTGGGGGCGACCATGTCTCATCTGGATGAGGGTGTCATCATCGCCAGAGAACACGGTGAAATTGTTTACGCCAACCGAGCGGCAGCCACGTTGCTGGACCTTCCGCATGCGCCCAGGCATCTGGGGGATCTGAAACTAAGAGGGGTCAACGTGAGCAAACGCGCTTTGAAGGCAGCCCTGGAACATGGCGAAGCGGATGCTGCGGGTCGCCCGAGTGATCGATTCGTACGCTTTCGGGAGGCCATTCAAGGTGCTTCTGGCGAGCGCTGGATAGAGGTTTTGGCCGGGCGGGTGAAATGTAATCTTGACAAGCAGCCTCTGAAGGTCTTGATTCTGAGCGACCACACCGGCGAACGGCGCATGCAGGCCTTCTTTGAGGAGGAAAAATCCAAGGGCTTTCTCACCCGTGATCCAGCCATGATCGAAATCCTCAAGCGAATAGAGAAGGTCGCTCCGATCGATGTTCCGGTGCTGCTCGAAGGCGAGTCAGGCACGGGCAAAACACGTCTGGCTCGCATGATCCATGCGAAAAGCCCCCGTGCTGGAAAAGCATTTGTGGAAGTCAACTGCGCCGCTGTACCGGAAACCCTCCTGGAGACGGAATTTTTCGGTCACCTCAAGGGCTCGTTTACCGGTGCACACAAAGATCGAGAGGGGCGCTTCAAAACAGCGGACGGCGGTACGCTATTTCTGGATGAAATTGGAGAAATACCTTTAAGTTTACAGGCTAAGTTATTAAGAGCGTTGCAGGATCAAATGTTCGAACCCGTTGGATCGAGCAAAAGCGTGAAAGTAAATATTCGAATCATCGCCGCTTCGAATCAGGATCTGAAAGAACGGGTGAAGACCGGCAGCTTTCGTGCCGATCTCTATTATCGCATCGCCGTCATTCCCTTGTGTGTTCCTCCCTTGAGAGCTCGCCCTGCCGACATTCGCTTTTTGATCGAGCACTTCATTGAAAAATCCAGCCTGCGCCTTGAACTTTCGCGCCCAACGATAGCTCCTGAAACATTGAGATTGCTGATGGACTATCCTTGGCCAGGCAATGTGCGCGAATTGGCCAACGCCATTGAACACGGTGTCATCTGCGCCATCGATGGCCAAATCGAGCTTGACAGTCTGCCTTTCGACATCCGCCAATACCGGGAGCGTATCGCCGATGTCTCCGATATTGAACAAATCAACAAGGACAAAGTCGTCGCCACACTGGAAACCATGAACTGGAACCGCAGCAAAGCCGCCAAAAGTCTGGGGGTGGACCGTAGCACGCTGTGGCGCTGGATGCAGAGATTCGAAATCACCCCGCCGGGCAAAAACTAACAAACCTCTGATCGATGCGGGGGCGGCCTATATCCCGGCTGCCTTCTGTCATATCGAATCTTTACAGGCATACCTGAACCTTGGGCTCTGCTCGCCGAAAAAAGTGCACCCCGCCAAAAACACCCTCCATTTCACATGTTGCAGGCAGGCTTTTTTTAGATAGATGCAACATCACATGAAACATATTTTATCTGACTGCGACTCGCTCGCTTCTATCTATTTGTTATATCTGTGAAAATTAAAAGCATAATTTTGGCATGAAATTTTCATGGTGCTTTATGTATTGAATTTGACGACCATTTCAAGGAGATGCTGCGATGTCAGATTTTTTTACCGCCGAATGGATGGCTCGTTATGCTGACGAATGGAACAAGGAACCCGGACTGTCCGATGAACTTGCGAAAATCGATTTCACGTCTACAATCGGTTATGGCTTTCCCGATGATTCCGAGCCAAAAGGCGTGTTGGTGGTTGAAAACGGAAAAGCCACGGTGGCCGGATCTTATGAGGGGCAAACTCTCAATTGGGATATTCGGGCAACACCTGAACAGTGGGAAAAATGGATGAAGAAGCCTCCAGGCATGACCGGCCTCGGGCTTGCTTTTACCACCGGCAAGATCAAGTTCAAAGTCGGCGATTACGGAAGCATGCTCAAGGATCCGCGCATGGCGGGCCCATTCATCAAGAGCTTTACCGTCATGGGGCGAGTCTAATTTCCCCATTTCTATCATAGAAAATCTAAAGCGGATTAACTAAAAGGAGAGTGAATTATGGCACATGTAGTTATCCTGGGCGCCGGTACCGGCGGCTTGCCGGCGGCTTATGAAATGAAAGAAATGCTCGGCCCGGCGCATCAGGTCACGCTGGTCAGCGAAAACCCCTATTTTCAGTTTGTCCCATCCAATCCCTGGGCGGGAGTGGGCTGGCGCTCACGCGAAGAAATCGTGTTCGAGATCGAACCTCATACCAAGCGCAAGCATATCGACTTCATCGCCAAGCGCTGCGACAAGATCGATGCCGAAAACAACGTACTCACCCTTTCCGATGACTCCACCATCGATTACGACTATCTGGTCATCACCACCGGGCCGGCTCTGGCCTTCGAAGCGGTTCCCGGCGCCGGCCCCTTCAGTGGTTTCAATAAGGCGACGCATTCGATCTGCACCATAGATCATGCCGAAAAGGCCCATGAGGCCTATATGAACAATCTGGATTCGGACAATCCCGATCCGATCGTCATCGGCGCCATGCCCGGCGCCAGCTGTTTCGGTCCGGCCTATGAGTATTTGCTTATCGTGCTCAAGGATCTCGAAAAGCGGGGTGCGCGAAGCAAGATACCAGAGGTTCATTTTGTGACTTCAGAACCTTATCTGGGGCACTTGGGCATTGCCGGAGTAGGCGATTCACCCGCCATTCTCAGCCGCCACATCAAAGAATTGGGCGTCCATGGGCATGTGAACATGAACACCCAAAAAGTCGAAGACGGCAAAATCTTTTCCCAGCAAGTCAATGAAAAAGGCGAGCCGGTCAAGGAAGAGACTTTCGATTTCGGCTTCTCAATGATGCTGCCCGCCTTCAAGGGCGTTGACGCGGTGGCCAATGTAGAAGGTCTGTGCAACCCCAAGGGGTTCGTCATCGTCGACGAGCACCAGCGCAGCCCGAAATACCCCAACATCTATTCCGCCGGCGTATGCATCGCCATTCCTCCGGTCGAAGCCACGCCGGTACCTACTGGGGCTCCCAAAACCGGTTATATGATCGAATCCATGGTTACCGCCCTGGTGCACAACATTAAGTCCAACATCGAAGGCAAGGAAGGCAAGGAAGAAATGGGCACCTGGAATGCCATTTGTTTGGCAGACCTTGGCGATACCGGCGTGGGGTTCGTCGCCCTGCCCCAGTTCAAGCCCCGTCGGATCGACTGGTATGGCGAAGGCCCCTGGGTTCACTGGGCGAAGATCGCCTTCGAGAAATATTTCATGGCCAAGATGAAGGCGGGTGTCTCCGAGCCGTTCTACGAGAAATTGCTCTTCCAGATGCTTGGCATCTCGCGACTGAAAAGCGATGAACCCAAGCCTTTTAAGAAAAGCGCCTGAACTCAAGTGATGCCGCGGCTAAGCTTCCCGGCAACGTCGCGGCATACGCTTACTACAAAGCAATCAACTGAAAATCTGGAGGAATATCAATGTCTGCCGTTGAGCCACTCCCCACCTCGTCTTCGAAGAACATCGATCTCACCCCGGTCGCCGAACTCGCCGAAAAACTCAATGATCAAATCATCCTGCTTCGCACTCTCCTAGAGGAAGGCGTCCAAGATCCAACCGTTCATCAGGCTGTCATCGATATGTCGGTCGACGCCCGCCACTTGTGGAACGCCGCCTCCCTCATGGCTCATGCCGCCGGCGTACATTCCGCCGCCGATCTCGAAGCCCGCGTGGATGCGGCTATTGCCGCTCTGGAGCCTGTTTTCGTCGCCATTGAAACCCTAAAAGGCACATTGCCTGAAGTCATTCAGGATCTGTCTCATTCTGGCACCATCGAGTCTCTGGCCGCCTCCACGGTGGAATGGATGGCCGTAATGCAACGTGCCCGCCACCTGCTGCAAGGAGCCTCGCCCTCGTTGGCATCCAGCCTCAACAACTTGCTCGAGCGCATTGAACGCTGGGCGAACGAGCTTCTGGTGGCGTGGGAAACCGTGTTGGGAACCGCCCCGCATATTATAGATACGGAAAGTTTCCGCCTAACCCTGACCAAGTTCACCAGCTCTGTCAAAGTGTGGACCGGCGTGGCCCATGAGGCGCGCACGCTGCTAGGCAACTGTGGTGGCGGCGACCCGGCGGCGGCCACAAAGGAAATCATCTGCGCGATCCGTGATGCCCAGCAAGAGATACGTGACAATCCCAACAAGGGCGGCGGCCTTTTTTCATTGCTGAAGCTGGTTTTATCCGGTCAGACGCAATATGTGCTGCGCTATGTGATTACAGTGGCGTATCGGGTGCTCAAAACGATTGACGCGCCGGCGGCCAGCAAATCCTGATCAATTCATAGGTGTGGCCACCTCGTGATGATCATCAGCCGGATGATTCTCGATACCGCCGATCCAATTCTCTTAGCTGCTGCAAACGATTGCGTATCCTTTCTTCCAGGCCGCGATCAGTAGGCTGATAATACCTCTCCTCGCCCATGCCTTCAGGGAAATAGCGCTCTCCGGCCGCATAGGCATCCATTTCATCGTGGGCATAGCGGTAATTCTTCCCATGTCCCAATTCTTTCATCAACCCGGTCGGCGCATTACGTAGGTGCAGCGGGACTTCCAGTGAACCATGCTGCCGGGCTGCCCGCATGGCCGCTCCGAATGCCTTGTAAACGGCGTTACTTTTGGGGGCGGCAGCCAAGTAGACAACCGCATGGGCGAGCGCCAGCTCGCCTTCTGGAGAACCCAGACGCTCATAGGTGTCCCAGGCGTCGAGCGTCAATGCAAGTGCGCGCGGATCGGCGGTCCCAACGTCTTCGCTGGCAAAACGAACGAGTCGTCGAGCGATATACAGCGCATCACACCCTCCGTCGAGCATGCGGCACATCCAATATAAGGCCGCATCCGGATTGGACCCGCGCAAGGATTTATGCAAGGCGGAGATTTGATCGTAAAAATATTCACCACCTTTATCGAAACGGCGTAATGATTGGCTGGCTACCTCCCCTACTACCCCAACATCTATGGATCGAGTGCCATCGGCTTGTTGTTCGGCCAGATCGGCCGCCAATTCGAGCAGATTGAGTCCTCTGCGGGCGTCGCCATCCGCTGCGGCGGTCAGGGATTCCAGTGCTTTTTCGGTGAGGAGGATGTTCTCGTTTCCCAGTCCTCTTTCCTTATCATTCAATGCCTGGATGAGGACTTGCTTCAGTTCTTCTTTATCCAGCGACTTGAGCACATAGGTACGCACTCGCGACAGCAAGGCATTGTTCAGTTCAAAAGAAGGATTTTCAGTGGTGGCGCCGACGAAAAACAGAGTGCCGTCCTCGACATGAGGCAAAAAAGCGTCCTGTTGCGCCTTGTTGAAACGATGCACTTCATCCACAAACAAAAGCGTAGGTTTATGTTCGAGTTCACGCGCCGAACGCGCTTTGTGCACTGCCTCACGGATATCCTTAACGCCTGCGAGCACAGCGGAAATGGTAAGAAAAAGGGCGTTTCCCTGATTTGACATCAATCGGGCCAATGTCGTCTTGCCCGTCCCCGGCGGGCCCCACAAAATCATGGAATGAAGATGTCCGCTTTCCAATGAGTTGCGCAGGGGTTTGCCTTGACCAAGCAAATGTGATTGTCCAATGAACTCATGGAGGGTTCGCGGCCGCATCCGATCGGCCAAGGGCCGATAGGCGTCAGCCATGGCGTCAGCAAACAAATCCGTCATTACATCATGTCGACGACGTCGACCCCTTTAGGTGCTTTGAATTGGAAGTCTTTTTCGGGCAACCGGATGTTCCGATGGACTTTTTCAAAGGTGATGACAGTGCGGTGACCAAATGAATCGAACAATATCATCTTGCGGATCAGCCCATTGCTCAATCCCAAAAGGATTTTCTGAAATTGAGCGTTTTGCAGCTGTTTGGGCGATAACTTCACCCATTCGAGTCCCTTGCTGTTACCTGCATCCTTGAGCGAGTAATTTTTCGTCAGGGGCGTGGCGCCGCCGAGAAGTGCGATCGGAGCCTGGCCCAGTGCCTTGCCAACCCGGCGCACTGTGACCTGAGCAAGGTCTTTGTCGTAGATCCATAATGCGCGCCCATCCGAAACGAGAATTTGCTCATGCGGCTTCAGGTAAGCCCAGCGAAACCGATCCGGGCGGGCCAGTTCGAACTTCCCTTTTGATTGGCTGATTTTCCCGCCTTCATTTTGAAACACCTGCTGCGTAAATTCCCCGCTGAGGCTGCGGGTGGTCTGGAAAAACCGTTCCAGGGAGGCGACCGCATCCGCGTGAGAAACGGTACTCAAAAACAGTAAACTCAGTGCGATCAATCCACGCATAGGCCGATTCCTTTATGTGGGCAGGGGGGCTTGTAAGAGCGTCAATCTTGCGGCGGTGGTGGCGCCAACACTTCACGATTGCCACTGCCTTGCACCTGGCTGACGATGCCCGCCGCTTCCATATCCTCTATCATACGCGCGGCACGGTTATAACCAATTTTCAGGCGCCGCTGAACGTAGGAAATCGATGCCTTGCGTGATTCGGTAACGATAGCCACTGCTTCATCATACAAGGGGTCGTTTTCGCGGTCATCATTGCCTCCATCCATGCCGGGGACGCCTTCGCCGGGCAAAGGTTCATTGACGATCTCATCGACATAATCCGGCTTACCGAGTTTCTTGATGGCCTCGACCACCCTGTGCACTTCCTGATCGGAAACAAAGGCGCCGTGTACCCGTTCAGGCAAAGCGCGGCCAGGAGGCAAATAAAGCATATCACCCGCGCCCAGTAGTTGTTCGGCACCTTGCTGGTCGAGAATGGTTCGCGAATCGATGCGCGAGGAAACCTGGAAGGCGATCCGGGAAGGAATATTGGCCTTGATAAGCCCGGTGATGACATCGACCGAAGGGCGCTGAGTGGCAAGAACAAGGTGGATGCCGGCGGCGCGGGCTTTTTGCGCCAGGCGGGCAATCAGCTCCTCGACCTTTTTGCCTACCACCATCATCATGTCGGCGAATTCATCCACCACAACGACTATGGAGGGCATCGGTTCGAGCGCTTGGGGGCCTTCCCCGGCAATGTCTTCTTCGGCGCGATAGAGGGGATCAGGCACGGTTTCTCCTCTCGCAGCCAGATCTCGAAGCTTCCGGTTGTATCCACCCAGATTTCTCACGCCGAGCTGTGACATCAGTTTGTAACGCCGCTCCATCTCCGCCACGCACCAGCGCAAGGCATTGGCTGCGTCTTTCATATCGGTCACTACGGGGGTAAGCAAATGCGGAATACCTTCGTAAACGCTCAATTCGAGCATTTTCGGATCGATCAGTATCAGTCTCACCTCTTGCGGCTGCGCTTTGTACAGCAAGCTTAACAACATCGCGTTGACAGCCACGGACTTTCCGGAACCTGTCGTTCCCGCTACCAGCAAATGCGGCATGCGTGCCAGATCCGCAACGACTGGGGCGCCGCTGATGTCCTTTCCGAGTGCCAGTGTCAGTGAGGAATTGGAATCATCATAAGTGCGTGAACGCAGAATCTCGCTAAGCGCAATCACCTCCCGCTTTTGATTCGGAATCTCCAGACCAATCACCGATTTCCCGGGTATAACCTCTACGATGCGCACACTCACTACTGAAAGGGCCCGTGCCAAATCTTTTGCCAGGTTGGTAATCCGACTCACTTTGATACCAGGAGCCGGCTGCAGCTCAAAACGCGTAATCACTGGCCCGGGATGCACTGCTACCACGGTAACTTCAATGCCAAAATCCGCAAGCTTGAGCTCGACCAATTGGGACATGGCTGCCAAGGCTTCCTCGGAATAGGCGCCCTGCTCCTCTTTCGGAGGGTCGAGCAGGGTCAAGGGCGGCAGTCCAGCCATTTTTGCGGGAGGTTCGAAAAACGCAATTTCGCGCTCACGGTCAACCCGTTCCTTCGCCTTTGGCTTAACGATTTTAGGCTCTTTCCTAAGAGGCAGTTTTTCTGCGTGCTGTATAGTTTTCAGTCTGACGGTGGCTTCGCGTTCCTCTAGACGGTCGCGTTTGGGTAGGCGTCGCTCACGCAGCGCACGCGCAAGATTCGACAAGAAGCGAAACATGTCGATAAACAATCGCCCTGTTTGATCGAGCAAAGAAAGCCAGGAAAGGCCCGTGGACAAGGTGATGCCGGCCAGCAGAAAACCTGACAGCAACAAGGTGGTGCCCAGCGTCCCCAAACTGCTTGCGAGTTCGGCGCTGACCAATGAACCCAGCATCCCCCCCGCCTCTGCAGGAAGCCTCTGAGCCGTTAAATGCTGGGCGGCCAAGCCGCAAGCTGCTCCCACCGTGACCACAAAACCCAGCCATCGCAACAACACTCCCCAGGGATCGAATGCTCCATCGGCGGGCTTGCCCCGATAAATCAAATATCCGCTGAAAGCCACTATCAAAGGAGCTAGATAGGCGACGTAGCCAAAAAGGAAAAAGAAGAAATCAGCAAACCATGCGCCGGCTCGCCCGCCGAGATTGGCCACATGGCGATGCAACGCGGTTTGGGTCCAGCCAGGATCGCTTGGATGGTAACTAATAAGCGCAAGCAGAAGATAAACGGCTGCGGCGATAGACAGCAGCAAGCCGCCTTCCCGCAGCCCTCTACTCAGGCCCACGTTGAGCGATTTCAAAAATCCTTTGGTTCTCGAAGAATCAGCCAAGACCTTGTATCATAATCAACTTGAAATTTTATTTATAATAATATGAAATCTAAAATATTTACAATGGATATGAAATGCAGGTGCCTACCGGAACAGGGGCCGGGTTGAGGGAGAACGCCCTAGTAATCCGTTCATCGAATTTGAACCGAGGCCCGTTGATTCCTTCTGGCTTGCCATCAGTCACGGGATATAATTTCACAAGAGACCCCTCCCATGCGATCCAGCCTGGGCTTTCTCGACAGCGGTTCGATGGCGTACTATCATCACGCTTGAAAGAAAGCAGGGCGGCTCTATTATTTAGCACAGAGTACTCTGGTTGAACCCAAACACTGAATTGAAGTCAGAAGGATTATACATGAGCGATCCAAAACACTGCCGCCTCCTCATTCTTGGCTCTGGGCCTGCCGGCTATACCGCATCGATCTATGCGGCGCGCGCCAATCTCAAGCCGGTTCTCATAACCGGCCTGGAACAAGGCGGGCAACTCATGACGACTACAGAGGTGGACAACTGGCCCGGTGACGACGCTGGTGTCCAAGGGCCTGAACTCATGGAGCGCATGAGAAAACACGCAGAACGTTTTGGCACGGAAATGATTTTCGATCATATCCATACAGTCAAAGTCGATCAGCGGCCCTTCCTGCTAACGGGAGATTCTGGAAGTTATACCTGTGATGCCCTGATTATCGCAACGGGCGCCTCTGCCATGTATCTGGGACTCGAGTCTGAGGAGAAATACCGCGGCAAAGGCGTATCGGCTTGCGCCACTTGCGATGGCTTTTTTTATCGCAACCAGAAAGTAGCGGTCGTCGGCGGAGGCAATACAGCTGTCGAGGAAGCCTTATATTTATCCAACATAGCCAGCGAGGTGACGCTCATCCACCGAAGGGACTCGCTTAGAGCGGAAAAAATTCTGCAAGACCAGCTCTTTGAAAAAGCGAAAACAGGCAACATACGGATAATCTGGAATCACACGGTTGAGGAAGTTTTAGGTGACAACAGCGGGGTTACGGGAGTGCGTATCAAAAACACGGAAGACGGATCCACTCAGGACCTCGAAGTGGCAGGTGTTTTCATTGCTATAGGGCATAAACCCAACACCCAGATATTCGATGGCCAACTCAAGATGCAGGATGGCTATATCGTCGTCAAAAGCGGGCTTCACGGTGACGCCACGGCAACCAGTGTGCAAGGCGTTTTCGCGGCCGGAGATGTTATGGATCACGTGTATCGACAGGCCATCACCTCTGCAGGGACGGGATGCATGGCCGCCTTGGATGCTGAAAAGTACCTTGATCGCCTAGCCAACAAGAAGCAAGAAGCTCACCCTAAGAAATGAATCCCGAAGGGGAGTTGGAATGGTTGACACTCAAGGTTCATGAAGGATTGGGAAGCATTGCCGCCAAAGACTGGGATCACTTGGGCGGCAATGACGATCCTTTTCTCAGTCATGCTTTTTTATGCACCCTCGAAACAACAGATTGTCTTGAACCCCATGGGTGGTTTCCCCGCCATTTAGTCATTCACGACGAACTGGGCCGACCAGTTGCCGCCACACCGTTATACGTGAAAACGAACTCCTATGGCGAATTCGTTTTCGACTGGAGCTGGGCAAGTGCCTACGAAAGAGCCGGTCTTTCATACTACCCAAAGCTGGTTTCAGCCATCCCTTATACGCCGGTTACTGGCTCCCGGCTGCTGATTGCGCCGAGAATGCCTGCCGCGAAAAAGCATTTGCTGAGAAAGTTCCTGATCCAGGAAACGATTGCGTTGACGCAAAAGAATGACATCTCAAGCATGCACTGGTTGTTCACGGATGAAACCGATACGGCCCTGCTCGACCAACAAGGATTGATGCTTCGCTTGGGATGCCAGTATCACTGGCGTAATCGAGGCTATTTTGAATTCGATTCCTTCTTGGCCGAATTGAGTTCTAAAAAACGAAAAAAAATCAAACGGGAAAGGCGACGTATCGCGGAAGCAGGCATTCGCATGAAGATTTTCCACGGCGATGAAATCGACAACACCGTCCTGGATACATTTTATGAGTTTTATGTTGCCACTTTCGAGCGTCACATGGGCATCCCAACTCTGAGCCGCGAGTTTTTCCACAATGCCGCTCATTCCTTGGGACGGCGTTTTATGCTCGTCATGGCCGAATACGAAAATCAGTGGGTTGCCGGCGCAGTCCATTTTCTCAGTGACACCACCTTATACGGACGCTATTGGGGATGCAGAGATACCTTCCATAGCCTGCATTTCGAAACCTGCTATTACCAGGGGATCGAATACTGCATTTCCAGAGGACTGTCACGATTTGAGCCGGGAGCCCAGGGCGAACATAAGATCAGCCGAGGATTCCTGCCCACGCCAACCTGGTCGGCCCACTGGATCAGCAATGATTTCATGCGTCCTCACCTCGAGGCTTTTTGCCGGCACGAGAAACAAATAATGCAGGCTCAATGCGACTCGCTGCAGAGCCACAGCCCTTACAAGTCGTCCTTTGGAGACCACCAGTCAAACGATGGTATCGATTCCCTGGCTTGACCCTCTCGATCAGACTCAAGGATTCCCGCCGGCGGAACACGCTTTGACGGAACCCGATGGTCTGCTCGCTGCCGGAGGCGATCTGAACCCCCAACGGCTGCTCAACGCCTATAAAAATGGCATCTTCCCCTGGTATGAAGCAGGGCATCCCATTCTGTGGTGGTCACCCAACCCGCGCGCCGTACTATTCATTCATGAATTCAAGTTTCATCGCAGCTTGCGAAAGAAAGTACGTCACGCGGGGATGCGGGTTACCTTTGACCAGGCCTTTCCAGATGTTATGGCCGAATGCGCGCGCACACCTCGCCGAGGTCAGCACGGCACATGGATTTCGCCAGAAATGCTGCAGGCCTATACATTATTGCATCACATGGGCCATGCCCATTCTGTTGAAGTGCGGGATGATTCCAACAATCTGATCGGTGGGCTCTATGGCATCGCTCTGGGAAGGGTTTTCTTTGGTGAATCCATGTTCAGCCATTGCAACGATGCATCCAAGATTGGTTTCGCCACTCTGCTCTGTCATTTACAGGACTGGGGATTTCGGCTAGTCGATTGTCAGCAGGCCACTCATCACCTGACTTTTCTTGGGGCACGAGAAATTCCACGCGCAGATTTTTTACAACTGATCGATCGTGATATACGCATGCCCGGGAAACCTGGCCCATGGCATTGCGATGAAAGCCTGCCGGTGGCGGATTGGAAGCCACAGATTCCCCCCAAGACGTGACATAGGTAGCCTCCTCCTGGCTTGCCACCCGCTCACGAGATGCGATCAACTTTGGAACTGAAGCCGTGCCAAGTCAGTCGATGAAGCACCTCTCTACAACGTCACGGGCTAAAACCAGCCAAGCAGGGAACAAGAAGCCTCTGGGCACTAGTTTTTCGTGAGGGATTAACGCATCGCATAGCGCGTGATCTTGATCAACCACCTGGATGGTTATAGAGCGTTGGCTAACTGGGCGAGGGTAAAAATCAGGTTCTTCGACGTTTCATCTGGATTTGAGCACGGAACCCGCCGGGCTGGCAATCAGGTAGATCATGGTGGTAAAGGTCTCGGTGTTACGGTAGCCCCTGGCTCTTGTACGTGCGGCCTGAAACAGGCCATTGAGCCCCTCAAGGCGGGCATTCGTATAGGTTGAGGTCCACTGTCTTACGACGCGCTGCGCATGGCTTCGGAGTGTCTGCAGGGCCTTGCGTATCGGCTCGAGCAGCGGGGACTCGCCCACCAATTCGGATGCATAGTTGATAAAGCGTGTAATTCGCCACTTGGCCGCTCGCGGGGTCGGTGCCTCACGTACCCAGCGCAGCCGTTCCTTGACCCGCCAGGCGGTTGCGGTGTCGAGCCCCTGATCCAGCAGCGCCGCCATGGCCTTGAGCTGATTGGTCGTGAGGTGGTCGACATCGCCGCGCTTGAGCACCGCCCATCGAAGGTGCTTGGGCAACGGCTTCACACGTCCCTCTGTCTTACGCACCTCATCCAGCGCCCGGATAAAGATCTGCACGATATGGAACCAGTCCACGGTCACCTGGGCCTTGGGCAGTTGCTCGGCGATGCCACTGAGAAAGGCGCCGGACATGTCGCACACCACCTCCAGGATCTGCTGGGGCTCGCCTTGGTGTGTCTTCAGGA
>Ga0256829_1001542_pt1 | contig 18691 bp, 13 predicted proteins | sample 131447metaG_FD_185979 | JGI IMG/M metagenome (GOLD analysis project Ga0256829, IMG submission 185979) | Hydrothermal vent microbial communities from Lau Basin, Pacific Ocean - 131-447 | ecosystem: Environmental > Aquatic > Marine > Hydrothermal vents | place: Pacific Ocean: Lau Basin | collected...
TAACCAACGGTCTTGAGCAGTAGAAAACACTTCAAAATCGAAAGTTAAAGCAGATGTAAACCCAATATCACCACCGCATAATCGTAAAATACGATAAGGTAATTTTAACTCTTTTAAAATCTCTTTTATATGATTAACCATGCTGTCTAAAGCATTATAAGAATTATCAGGATGTTCTACTCTAATAATTTCTACTTTATCAAATTGATGTAAGCGGTTTAAACCACGTACGTGTGCACCGTAACTTCCGGCTTCACGTCTAAAACAAGGTGTATATCCTGTAATACCAATTGGTAAATCACTTTCGTTTAATAATACATCTCTAAAAATATTAGTACCTGGTACTTCTGCAGTAGGAATAAGGTATAAGTTATCTCCTGTAACGTGATACATTTGTCCTTCTTTATCTGGTAATTGACCTGTACCAAAGCCAGATGCTTCGTTTACTAAATGAGGAAACTGAAACTCTGTATATCCTGCTTCTGTGTTTTTATCTAAAAAATAAGCAATTAAAGCACGTTGTAATCTTGCACCTTTACCTTTATATACAGGAAAACCTGCGCCAGTAATTTTATTACCAAGCTCAAAATCGATTATATCGTATTTTTTAGCTAATTCCCAATGTGGTAACGCTTCGCTGTGTAATTGAGGTATATCTCCTTCTTTATAAATCTCTTCGTTATCTTCATCGGTATTTCCCGATGGGACACTGTCGTGTGGTACGTTAGGGATTTGATAAAGCAATTGGTTTAAAGCGTCCGCCTTTTGGCCTAACTGTTCTGATAAGGTTTTAGAGCTTTCTTTTAAATCGCCAGTTTTAGCTTTAAGTGCATTAGCTTCTTCAGCTTTACCAGATTTAAACAACATACCAATTTCTTTGGAGATACTGTTAGATTCTGCCAATACATTATCTAATTGTGTTTGTAGTGCACGGCGTTCTTCATCTAAAATAATTACTTGGTCAATTAAAGGTTTAGCATCAATATTTCTTACAGCTAAACGTTTTATAACCGCTTCTTTGTTCTCTCTAATAAAAGGTAGTTGTAACATTGTTTTTTTATTATTTGGGCGTTACCTAAAGGTCAGGCTTTCAGTTATATCTTTTTTTGCCATATGTGGCAGCAAAAAAAGGATGCCACTTCAATCCTTAACGCAAATAAGTAACACTAAAATTAAGTGGTAAAAGTAGTAAGATTTTGGGTTTATAAAAACAAATTATTTATCTAATTGAGAAGGTAATAACCAATCACTGTGTTTGTGCCAATACCAAGGGACAGCAGCTAAATCTACATTTTTGTCAATAAGACGTCTATAAGGTCTACCATTAACGCTAACTTTTGCATCTACAAAGACCATAATGTCTTTACCTTTTTTAGCATATTCTTTCTTTAAATGCTGTGCAAATTGCCATATCACATCTGGTTTACAGCTAGCAGATCTAATTTGCTTTTTTGTTAGATAGTTAGACATTACAATAAACTCTGGCTTATTAGTTGCTTTATCTATAATTTTATAACTGGTTCTTCCTGATTTAGATCTTAACATCATTCGCCAAGATAGTCTGTGACCTTCTTCTGTCCATAATACATTATCTGTAAAAAAATGTTGTCTTAACGGAAGCGCTATTTGAATAGTAAAATAGATCACACCTATAATTACTAAAATAGGTTTGTAGCCTTTTACAATAATTTCAGCTTTTGTGTATAGTGGTTTATTTTTTAAAAATAAGTTTTTGATTTTTTCAGGTTCAAAGAAAAAAAGCGAAAACGCTAAAGCTAAATAAGGAAATATACCTACTTGAAAAACAATAGAGTTAAATAAATGAAAGAAAATAGAGGCAACAAACATATATTTTCTTGTTGGCTTATAAAGTAGTAGTGGTATTACTAATCCATCATAGAGTATTCCTCCATAAGCAATTAATTGGGCTATAAATTTATATTGAAGTAAATCTCCAATTATCATATAATTAGCCTTACTAGCCATTAATTGTTTAGGTACCGATAGGTCTAGCCAATCAGGATATATTTTTGCAATAGAAGCGTAAGTGTATAGTATAAATAATTGTATAACAAACACCCATTTTACCCAACTAGGCATGCTAATTTGCTTAATACTTGGATTTATTTTTACATCTAAAGAAGCGTATCTATTTGCAGGCAAAAACACCATTATGGCGCTTAACAGCATTAATAAATAATAATGGTTATTATAAGAAGATTTTTGCATTAAGTATGTACATGACCACATTAAAGTAAATGCTAACATACTTAATCTATATTTGTAGCCAAGCATTATTAATAAGCCAAAAACACCCATTACAGTGTAATATACGTACATCCAATTACCAGGTAAGGGCTGTAAAAATTCAAAACCAATAAAATTGAAAGTAAACTTAGGTTCTACTAAAGTACGTGTAACCCAACCTGTAAAAATAGCGCCAACAGATTCTAAAAAACAAAGAGCTCCAAAAATGATACGAAACACTATTAGAGAACTATTATCAATTTGTTTAAATAAGAATTTGTTAAGCATGAGATTTTATAAATTCTAAAGCATTTTTTTTATCAATATGAAGCTGACTTTGCAATTCTTGAACAGAATTAAACTTTTGTTCATCACGAAGTCTTTGTAATAATTCTATTTTTAAATTTTGTCCGTAAAGGTCTTTATTAAAATCAAAAAAATGAGTTTCTATAGTTTGATGTTTGCCATTTACTGTTGGGTTGTGACCAATATTCATCATACCATAGACTGTAATATTATCTATTATTGACTTTACGATATAAACACCATGTTTTGGGATAAGTTTATAGGTTTCTTCTATATGTAAATTAGCTGTTGGATAATTAATAGTTTGACCTAATTTTTTCCCATCAATAACTTTACCAGTTAGCATAAAGTTGTAACCTAAATAAGTATTAGCAGTTTTTATGTTGCCTTCTTGTAAAGCGGCTCTAATTTTTGTAGAGCTTACCGCTACATCGTTAATGTCTTGTTTAGAAATTTCTTCGACTTCAAAATCAAAATCCTTTCCAAATTGTTTTAAATCTTCAATGTTGGCATTTCTATTTCTACCAAAATGATGATCGTATCCAATAATGATGTGTTTTGCTTTAAGATGATCTACAAGAATGTTTTTTACAAAATCTTCGGCTGTTAGTCTAGAAAATTCTTTTGTGAATTCTTTTATGACTAGGTTAGAAATACCGAATTGTTTAAGAATGTCTTTTTTCTCATCGATTGTATTGATAAGTTTAATATTGGCATCTTTTTGTAAAACCATCCTAGGATGTGGGAAGAAGGTTAATAGTGAAGGTGTAAGATTTTTGATTTCTGAAATTTCAACCAAACGTTTAATAATTTTCTGGTGTCCAATGTGTACACCATCAAAGGTGCCAATGGTTAAGACTGTATGGTTTGAGTTTTTGTTTTTCACTACTTAATTTCTAGATATACAAAAATAAAAAAGCCAATTGATTTTACTCAATTGGCTTTAGTTATTTATTTGCTAAACTATTTATTTTTTAATAAATGGTAAAGTTAAGTTTCTATTTGATTTAGAAATTTTTATAAAATACATTCCGTCGCTAAAAGGTGTTGTATCAATTGTTAAATCACTAGCATTATTAATTTTATTATCAATTAATAATTGACCTAACATATTGTAAACCTTATAAGAATCTGGCATGTCATTTTGGTTATCTACTTTAATGTTTAAAACAGAAACCGTCGGGTTTGGATAGATAGAGATGCTATTAGCTAATTCAAAATCGTTATTTGATAAAAATGCTAATTGACTACCAAAGTAATAAGTACCAGCAATACCCATATTAAGGTTTGCAGTAAGCTTATAATCTGATCCAAAAGTAGAGTTTGTTACAGCAACAACTTCTCCTGTAGTTTCATTTAATACAAATAAATCGTTTATAGTATTACCAGTAGCAGTTTCCCATGCTGAAATTTCTGCTTGGGTAAAGTAGAAATTAATTGTAGCAGCATCTGAAGTACTAGCATTTGCTGTAGTAATGTCAAATGTTTTAGCAGTAACATAACCAGCAGGATCAGTACCACCATTATATGCTACAGCATCTGCTCCTGCAGTTGCAACGTCTCTTGATACAGCAACAGTAGTACATCCGTAATCAAATCCAGAAGTATTATCTATATCTGTCATAATATCTCCTGTTGTTACGTCTGTAGAGTATACTAACCCAGAAGTTAATAAGTTAAATTGATCTGGAGTAGATGTATTTACGTCTGTTTGAACACTAGTATCAAAAGTAGCGCTAACTCTTACGTCATCAAGCTCTATAGAGAATTGATCTGATACGTTGTGATGTCTAAATCCTACATAAATAGTTTGTCCTATAAAGCTAGATATATCTAATGTTCTTGTGGTTAACGTGTTTATTCCATCAAGAGTACTTTCGTTAAAGCTTGTTGGAGACGCTTGTAAAGCAGTTATAGTGTTAGAAGTTGCAACATAAACTGTATAATTTTCTACATCCCAATCTGCATCAACAGCTGCAATTTTCCATTGTAATTGTAAAGATCCTGTAACAGAAGTTAAATCTATAGCTGGTGTAATTGCCCAGTTATCTGGTGTTAAAGGTCCACTATTTATCCAAGAAAAAGATCTTAAAATAGAAATGTCTCCCGCACCTAAACCAGAATCTGTTAAAGTAACAGGAATCCAATTGTTAGTATCTCCATCAGAGTCAATAAATGACCAATCAGAAACATCACCATCGTTAAAATCGTCAAAGAATACATCTGTAGTTGTTGTTGTTGTTACTGCTTCATCATCATTAATAATCATTGTTTCGTAAACATTTGAAGATGCAGTTACGTTTCCTGTAGTAGAAACATTTACAGATAATGAAATTGTTTCATCAGCTTCTACAAAGTTATCATTAAAGATTCTTAGTGTAACTGAGTTACTTGGAGTTGTTGAACCAGAAGCAAAAGTTACAGAGTTGTTAATAAATTCGAAGTCTTCATTTTCTGTAGCAGTTCCTGTGTTAACTAAACTAGCAGTTGCAGAAGCGTTACCTGCTATAGACATTGTTAAGTCAATTGTTATGTCTTGGAAGTTACAATCACTTCCTTCTGTAACATTTTCAGGTAAAGCTGTAGTTACATATACTGTTGGTGATATAGAACAAGCAGTTGAAGAGTTTAACTCGACACGTCTTGGTGCATTTGCCATAATGGCTTGTATACGGTCTTTTTGATCTTGAGTAAACGTATCCATACAAGCATCGTTAGTATAATCCATGTAGTTTTGTACTTGATCAAAATCAGGATTGTCCGTACAAGAGTTGTTAAAAAGATTACAATTATAGTTTGGTGCTGCAGCATTTGGTGTGTCAGCACAAAAATCGTCTGCACTACAATCTCCATCTCCCCAAATATGACGTAAACCTAACCAGTGTCCTACTTCATGAGTCATTGTTCTTCCTAGGTTGTAAGTCCCATCTAGCATAAATGTACCATCGTCTTCAGCTATGGTTCCCATAAAATAATATCCAGCTACAACACCATCAGTGCTAGCAGCTCCACCAGTAGCATTTAAACCTTGTAAATTAGGCGTGTTATCAGGGAATTGAGCATAACCTAATAGTCCTCCTAATCCAGGATTAAAAAAGTCATTTAAAGGATTTCCTCCTGGATTTATTGTCCACATGTTTAAATATTTGGTAGGATCCCATTGTGTAACAGATTTCATAGATTCTACATTAGTCCTAGTTTCCCAATCAGTTGGGTCTGCTGGTGTTTGACTATTACTATAAGGTGTTATGTTATGTCTAACTACACCTGTAGTTGGTGCGCCATTAGGATCTACTTGAGCAATACAGAAGTTAATCTCAACATCTACAGCAAGACCTGTAGTGTTTGCGCCACCAGGTGTACCAGCAAGACGTCTGTAATCTTCATTTAAAACTTGAATTTGTGATAATGCTTGAGCATCAGTAATGTTTGGTCCTGTACCAACTGCTTCACCTGTATGTACAACATGTATCACAACAGGAATATTATAAATTACTTGTTGCGATTCAGATCTTTGACTTGCTCTGTTTGCTTTTATTTCAGCAATTTTAGGAGCTAACCAATTTTCAAAATCAGTTCTGTCAGCTCTGTTGCGATATTGTTGCTGTAAAGCCTTTTCGTTTTCGTCAGTCAAACATCTTGCAAATCCAGTTTGGTTTATAGATTCTTTAGTTTGATCTGTAAGTTGGAAGTTCTGACCGTTAGTTGCTTTTTTATTTTGATTATTTTGAGCTTTTAAGGAGAAGCTTACAAATAAAATAAATAATAAAGCACTTAGAGTAGAGTTTTTCATTTATAGAATTTTTAAAATCATAGCCCAAATTTACTTAAAAATTAATTATTAGCAAGTTAATTTAATGGGTTTGTTTTAAATATTAACTATTTTTATAAGCAATTGAAATTTTAAATTATGAAACAACAACTACTTTTAACTGTTTTCATTTTATCTTTTTTCTCTGGTTTAGCGCAAAATTCATGGAAAAAAATATCAAGTAATAGTATTGAAAATGTTAACTTAAAGAAGTTTGATTCTAATCATTCAGCTTTATTTAGTCTTGATATTGAAGCTTTTAAGGTAAAATTACAAAGCGCTCCATTAAGGTCAAATTCTAATGGTCAGTCCAGTACAATTGTGTCGATACCTGATGAAACTGGTAAAATACTTCAATTTAGAGTTGTGGAAGCTCCTGTTTTATCTAAAGAATTATCGATACAATATCCTAATATAAAAACCTATTTAGGTTCTCTTGTAAACGATGTTACTACTAGAGTTAGGTTTAGCGTAACTCCGTTAGGTGTTAATGTTATGATTACACGAGCAAATCAAAAATTAACATTAATACAACCAGTGTCTAGATTTTCTAATGAAGAACATATAGCTTACAAAAGAAAATCTATAAATGAAGATGTTAAGAGGTTTGAATGTCTAACTGATGAAACTAAGATTAGAGATCAAAACATAGGTCAGTCTAGAATAATGGATGCAAATGACCAGTTATTAAGAGATTATAGAATTGCAGTTTCTACAAACGGAGAATATACCCAATTTTGGGATGATGGTAACGCAGCTAACGGAGACGCTCAACAAGATGCTTTAGCGCAAGTTGTATCTACATTAAACAGAGTAAATGAGGTTTATGAAGTGGATATGGCTATAACATTTACATTAGTTACAGGAACAGAAATTATTTTTCCTGATCCAGCAACAGATCCTTACACGGGTAGCTTTAATAGCCAATTGCAAAACGAATTAACAAGTACCGTAGGAGAAGCAAATTATGATATTGGACACTTATTTGCTTATGGAGGTAATAATGGTAATGCAGGTTGCATTGGCTGTGTTTGTGAAGATAATCAAAAAGGAAGCGGGTTTTCTTCTCATTCTTTCTTAAATAATGATGGAGGAGTTTATATGTCAGACTTTTTTGATATTGATTACGTGCCTCATGAGATTGGTCATCAAATGGGAGCTAATCATACCTTTGCTTTTAATACAGAAGGAACTGGTGTAAACTCAGAACCTGGAAGCGGTACAACTATTATGGGCTATGCTGGTATTACTGGTGCAAATGATGTGCAAGACCATAGCGATGCTTATTTTCATTATCATAGCATTAATCAGATTTTAACAAATGTAGCATCAGCACCTAACAATTGTGCAACAACAACAGCAATTACAAATAATCCTCCAATAGCTAATGCTGGTTTAGATTATACAATACCCAATGGTACTGCTTTTGTGCTAAAAGGAGCTGCTACTGATGCAGATTCTGGAGATGTACTAACTTATACTTGGGAACAAATAGATAGCGGATCTACAACTAGTACGTCTTTTGGACCAGCGCATACAGGTCCTGTATGGAGATCTAGACCACCAAGTACCAATCCAGATAGATATATGCCAATAATAGAAAGAGTTATTGCAGGTGAATTAACAGAAACTAACCCTGTAGAAACTTTTGATAATAGTTCTTGGGAAACCGTATCTACCATAGGTAGAACGTTAAATTTTGCTTTAACTGTAAGAGATAGATCAGATGCTGGAGGAGTTGGTCAAACACCACAAAGTGATTTTGATACCATGACCGTAACAGTAGATGGTAGTTCTGGACCATTTGCTGTCACTTCTCAAACTTCTGTAGTTACATGGGACGCTGGTTCTACAGAAACAATTACATGGGATGTAGCTGGTACAAATACTGGTGCAGTTAACACACCAACAGTTAATATTAAACTGTCTACAGATGGTGGTTTTACTTACCCTTTTGTATTAGCTACTGATGTGCCAAATGATGGTTCGCATGACATTACAGTCCCTGTAACAGGCGGAGATACTGCTACAGCAAGAGTAATGGTAGAAGGTAATAACAATATTTTTTATGCAATTAATTCTACTAATTTTAATATACAAGAATCAGAGTTTGTTATAACAGCAAATAATACTCCTGTTGATGTTTGTAGTCCTAATGACGCTGTGTTTAATTTTACTTATAATACTTTTTTAGGTTTTTCAGGAACAACCACTTTCTCTACTTCTGGTTTACCTGCAGGTACAACTGCAACTATAACTCCTACAACAGCTACAGCAGACGGAACAGCAGTAACAGTTACAGTAACAGGTATCGGAGGTTTGTCAATAGGAAATTATCCGTTTACGCTAACAGGAACATCAGGTTCAATTACTAGTTCTGCAAATGTAGAATTCAATGTAAATGACACAAATTTTTCAACCATCAACACTTTAACACCTGCTTTAGGCGTAACAGATGTGGCGCCATCTAATGCTGTGTTTACATGGGATGCAGACCCAAATGCGACTTCTTATGAGTTAGATATTGCTACAGATTCTGGTTTTACTTCTATAATAGATAGTCAAACATTAACAGCAAATAATTACACATCAACAAGCTTAGCAACTCAAACAATGTATTGGTGGAGAGTTAGAGCTGTAAACGATTGTGGTAATGGTGCTTATGCTACTTCAAATTTTGAAACAGCAAACATAGCGTGTAATACATATACTTCTAATGATACACCAATTGCAATACCAGATAGTAATACCACAGGAATATCTTCTATAATTACAGTTACAGATGTTAGCTCTATAATAGATGTAAATGTTACAATTAATATTACTCATTCTTATGTTTCAGACTTAACCGTTTCATTAGTTAGTCCTGCAGGTACAGAGATAAATTTAAGTATTGAAAATGGTGGTTCGGGTATGAATTATACAGATACGGTATTTGATGATGATGCTGCTAACCCAATTGCTAGTGGCACAGCGCCATTTACAGGTGTTTATCAGCCAACTGAAGCGCTTTCTATACTAAACTCTGAATTTTCTTCTGGAGACTGGACATTAAAAGTTGTAGATAGCTACGGTTTTGATACTGGAGATTTAGTAAATTGGTCAATCGATATTTGTGGCTCTCCGCAGAATGATACAGATGGAGATGGTATACCAGATGGATCTGATAATTGTGTAAATACTCCAAATTTTGATCAAGCAGATGTAGACGGAGATGGAATAGGAGATGTGTGTGACGATGATATTGATAATGACGGTATTTTAAATACTTCAGATAATTGCATCTATACTCCTAACGCAGACCAAGCAGATGCAGATGGAGATGGTATTGGAGATGTATGTGATGTAGAATGTACTGTTTATAGTGCAACAGATTTACCAATTACAATCGCTTCAACTGGAGCAGATGCTAATTATACTTCCGTAATTAATATTTTAGAAGATGCACCTATTGCAGATGTTAATGTTACAATAAGTATTAATCATACTTGGAATAGTGATTTAGATATTTCTTTGATAAGTCCTGCAGGAACAATTATAGAGTTAACTACAGGAAATGGAGGTAGTTCTGATAATTATACTAATACAGTTTTTGATCAAGATGCGATAGCTTCTATTACAACAGGAAGTGCTCCTTTTACAGGAGTATTTATGCCAGAAGGTGATTTGTCCTTATTAAACGGAGAAATGTCTGCAGGAAATTGGACCTTATCTGTAGATGATACTTATGGTCCTGAAGATGGAGGAACAATTTTATCTTTTGATTTAGAGTTGTGCTTGTTTAGTGCTTTATCAATTGTGAATGATGTTTTAAATAACACTGAGTTTAGTGTTTATCCTAATCCTAATAATGGAGAATTTACCATTAAAATGAAAAATACAGTTTTTAAAGAAGATGTAGAAATTTATGTTTATGATATAAGAGGCAGAAAAGTATTTTATCAAAGTTTTAAAAACTCAAATAATTTTATTCAACAAATTAGATTAAATGATGTTGAGTCAGGTATGTATATACTTAATGTAACAGATGGAGAAAATACTAAAACTAAAAAACTTATTATAGATTGATTTTTAGCATAGTAGTAAAAAAAAGGGAAGCTAATTTAGCTTCCTTTTTTTATTTACCGTTAAAGGTATTCATTGTGTTATTAACTCCAGCTGTACCAAAAGATTTAATTAGTTCTATACTTTTGTCTAAGCGTTCGGGTAGTTTTTGGTTTTCTTCTTCATCCCATTCTCCTAAAACGTAGTCTACTTGTCTACCTTTACTAAATGCGTCGCTTATGCCAAATCTAAACCTATTGTATTTAGTTGTGTTTAATTTTTCTTGAATATCTTTTAAGCCATTATGTCCTCCGTCACTACCTTTAGTTTTTAAACGCAAAGTACCAAAAGGTAAATTTAAGTCGTCAGTGATAACTAATAAGTTTTCTAAGGGTATTTTTTCTTTAGTCAGCCAATATTGTACAGCTTTTCCACTAAGATTCATATAGGTGCTAGGCTTTAAAAGTATAAATGTTCTTCCTTTAAATTTATAAGTGGTAATATCTCCTAGTTTAACTGTTTCAAAAGTTAAATTTTCTTTAGATGCTAATTGGTCTAAAATTTTAAAACCGATATTGTGTCTTGTATTTGTATACTTTTCGCCAATATTTCCTAAGCCAACGATTAAAAATTTTTTCATAGGGTTTTCTTCTTTAACTAATACAGTTGGATTTTTTTTAAATAATTTTTTGAAAAAATCACACATCTTATAAAGTTTTATTTTTTCAAAAATAAAAAAAGCATCCTGAATTAACAGAATGCTTTATTTATGAGTTTGTCCCGTCCTAAAATAAGTTGACACAAAACAGACTTATTTCATGAAAGACACACTCAAAAAGAAGAAGCGCACTCAACGCGATTACAACTTAGGCTTTAAATTAGCAGTTGTATCACAAGTAGAAAAGGGCGAGTTTACCTATAAACAAGCCCAAAAACATTATGGTATCCAAGGACGAAGTACCGTTTTGGTTTGGTTGAGAAAACATGGTAACTTAGACTGGAGTAAACCAGCCTTATTTATGTCATCAAAATCTAAAGAAACTCCAGCACAAAGAATCAAACGATTAGAGCGTGAGCTAGAAGATGAAAAGTTAAAGAATAAGATTCTTAATACAATGATTGATGTCTCAGATAGTCAATATGGCACATCAATCAGAAAAAAGTATTCCTCTCAACAATCCAAGGCATCAGACAAAAACAAGAGATAAGTTTATCACGTTGTTGTCGATTGTTTGAGATTTCAAGACAAGGATTCTATCAAGCCTTAAAACGAAGAGAAGCCAGAGCACAAGAACAATCAAAGATAAAACCTCTTGTTGTTAATCTTCGTATGAAAATGCCAAGAATAGGTACAAGAAAGTTATATTATTTATTAAAAGAAGACTTTCAATCACAAGGCATAAAAATAGGTAGAGATGCCCTATTTGATTATTTACGCTGTGAATCCTTACTTGTTAGACCAAAGAAGAATTATACAAAAACAACCCATTCTAAGCATTGGCTCAGAAAATACAATAACCTTATGGAAAACAAAACCATTCATAGAGCAGAACAGTACTTTGTTAGTGATATTACTTATATTAAATCTCGAGAAAAAACACACTACCTTTCATTAGTCACAGATGCTTATAGTAGAAAAATTATGGGGTATCAACTTAGTGACAATATGAATAGCGAAAATGTAGTCAAAGCATTAAAAATGGCTGTAAAAAACAGAACCACAACCAAAGCTCTTATTCATCACTCAGATAGAGGATTACAATACTGCTCAGAAGTGTATCAAAGAGAATTACTCAAAAATAATATCATACCTTCTATGACTACTGGTTATGACTGTTATCAAAATGCTTTAGCTGAAAGAATCAACGGTATTTTAAAAAATGAATTTTTAATCTATAAATGTAACAACAAAAAAGAACTAGACATTTTAATTAAAGAGTCTATTGAAATCTATAATAACTTAAGACCACATTTAGCTCTTAATATGAAAACACCTAACTTTGTACATAACAAAAAACCTGTGAAGTTAACTTCACAGGTTTAAATCTATTTTTATTAAAATCTGTCAACCTATTTTAGGACGACTCAGTTTAAAAAGAGTTTATTCTTTTACAGCAGCAACATCGTCTGTTTCAGTTGCTGGTACGTCTTCATCTTCATCCTCATCATCATCAGCAACAGCCATAGATGCTCTAGAACGTCTTACTTGACAAACTACAGTGTTGTCTGGGTGCATAAATTTGAAGTCTTCACTATCTAAAGCAGTAATATAAAGCTTATTACCAATCTTTAAATCTGTAATATCTGCTTCGATGTAATCAGGTAAATTACCAGGTAACGCTTTTACACGTAAGCTACGTTTGTTTTTACGTAAAACACCACCGTTTCTTACACCTCTAGAGTTACCTGTGAATTGTACAGGAATTTCCATTGTTACTTCTTTGTTATCAAATAATTGATAGAAGTCAATGTGTAAGATATTATCTGTTACTGGGTGAAACTGAATGTCTTGTAAAATAGCATTGTAAGTGTCACCATTTTCTAACTCAATCACAACTGTATGCGCATTTGGCGTGTATACTAGTTTTGAGAAGGCTAATTCTGGTGCAGAGAAATGCACTGGGTTGTCTCCTCCGTATAATACGCAAGGAACCTGACCAGCATTACGTAAGGCTTTTGTTGCTTTTTTGCCCACGCTTTCTCTTTGAGATCCGTTGATTGTAATTGATTTCATAATTGTTATTTATATTTATTTAATTATTTCTACATTATAAATTTTGAGCTTATTGATGCATTATGGTGTACATTATGCATTACTCCTGCAAATAAATTTGCGCAGCTTAAAACTTTTACTTTTTTGCTTTCTTGCTTAAGAGGTATAGAATCTGTTACAATTAACTCTTCTAGTCTAGAATTTTCTAATCTCTCATAAGCGGTGCCAGATAGTATTGGATGAGTACAAATAGCTCTTACGCTTTTTGCTCCTCTTTCCATCATTAAATCGGCAGCTTTGGTTAATGTTCCAGCAGTATCAACCATATCATCAACTAATACAACATTTTTACCTGTTACGTCACCAATAAGTTCCATATGAGAAATTACATTGGCTTTAGCACGTTGCTTATAGCATATTACTACGTCGCTTTGTAATGCTTTAGAGTATGCGTAGGCACGTTTTGATCCTCCCATATCTGGTGAAGCTATAGTTAAATTATCTAAATTTAACTCCTTTAAATAAGGTAAAAATATAGTAGATGCAAATAAGTGATCTACTGGTTTTTCAAAGAACCCTTGTATTTGGTCTGCATGCAAATCCATTGTTATAATGCGAGTTGCTCCTGCAGTTTCCAACATTTTTGCAACTAATTTTGCTGCAATTGGTACTCTTGGTTTGTCTTTTCTGTCTTGTCTAGCCCAACCAAAATAAGGTAGTACTGCTGTTATGTGTCTTGCAGATGCACGTTTTGCGGCATCTATCATTAATAACATTTCCATTAAATTTTCAGAACTAGGATTTGTAGATCCAATTATGAAAATTCTTGTTCCTCTTATAGATTCTTCATAAGAAGGTTGGAACTCTCCATCGCTATACGTTGAGGTAATTATTTTACCTAGATTAGTACCGTAAGCAGCCGCAATTTTTTCTGCTAAAGCTTTACTTTGCGTTATAGAAAATATTTTGGCTTCTGTTGTTGTACTAGACATAGTAATGTGTTGTTAAGCAGCACTTAAGACTACAGATTTTTATTTGAGGTGCAAATTTAGTATAATTTTTCAGCTTTAAAAGACATTAGTAGCTATTTTTAGTATAAAAGATTAAAATTATATTTAATTTTGCACTTCCTAATTGCTCAAGTGGCGGAATTGGTAGACGCGCCGGATTCAAAATCCGGTTTCTTCGGAAGTATGGGTTCGATTCCCATCTTGAGTACAAGGTCTTCTAAATGTGATGTTTAGAAGACTTTTTTATGAGGATTGTCTGTTTTGGATTTTTGAAGCAACTACAATATTTTCAAATGGTTTCTCAGGGAATTTTAATCGATCTATCAATAATTTTGTGGCTTTTCTTCCTATTTCTATACCATTTTGGCTTATTGTAGATAATTCAGGCGTTAGATGAGATGCTGTTCTTTCACTAGAATAGCCAATAATAGCAACATCTTTAGGTATTTCTAATCCTTTTTCTTTAACAGATTTTAGACCAGATAATGATGATTGAATATCTAATGCTATTATAGCATCTGTTTGATTATTACTTAAAAATAAATCTGTTTCTTTTTTTATACCTTCTTCGGATGATGATACTACATAAGACTCTAAAAACTCTATTCCGTTTTCATTAAGCGCTTGTTTATAACCTGCTATTCTTGATTTACCAACTGTTAAGTTGCTAATAGTTGATACTAGCGCTATCTTTTTTCTTCCAGATTTTATTAAGTGCGATGTAGCTTTGTAAACTGCTTCTTTATCATCTACCAAAACTTTATCACAATTAATATCTTTAACCACTCTGTCAAACATGACAATAGCTTTTTTGTTATCTAGAGCAGATGTAAAATGGGTATATTCTTTTTTAATTTGAGTTTCTTCAGAAGCGGTTACTATAAAACCGTCTACAATTCCGTTTGAGAAATGGTTTAAGTTATTAGATTCTTTTTCTAAAGATTCATTTGTAAGACTAACAACTAAGTTGTAGTCTGTTTTTGCAATTTCTTGTTCAATACCATATAAAACTTGTGCAAAAAAGAAGTTTTGTACACTTGGGATAACTACAGCTATGGTTTTGGTAGTTCCAGATTTTAAATTTCTAGCTAATACATTAGGTTGATATTTATGAAGCGCAGCAAGTTCTTTTACTTTAGTTTTGGTATCATGACTAATTTCTGGGCTATCATTTAATGCTTTAGATATTGTTGATATTGAAACACCTAATATTTTTGATAACTCTTTTAATGTGATGCTTTTCTTCATTTTTTCTGAATTTCCCAAGTATTAAATTTACAAATTCCTACTATAATAGCAAGAATTAATATTGTTTTTTGTTTTATCTAATTGCTTCTTTAAAAAAGAAAGCTGGTCTGCCTTTAGCTTCTGGTTTATATTTAAAAATAGATCCTGCTAGAGGATATTTTTCTCTTTCTTCATTTGTCATATCGTTGGTAGACGTTGTGATATATAAAACATCCAAGTTTTTGCCTCCAAAAGCACAAGATGTTACATTATGTGCAGGTACTTCTATTTTTGAAATTAGCTGTCCTGTTTTTGGATTAAATTGCGCTACAGCATTACCATTCCATAAAGCAACCCATAACATATCATTTTGATCAATAGTCATTCCGTCTGGATAGCCTAAAGATTCTGGGACATTGACGGCTACTTTTTCGTTAGAAATTGTACTGGTCTTTATGTCGTAATCATAACTTTTAATGGTTTTGGTTGGTGTGTCTATATAATACATGGTTTTTGCATCTTTAGACCAAACAATTCCGTTTGAGATTGTAACGCTATCAATCATTTTTGTTGTAGTTCCGTTAGGTGCTACTTTATATAAGCTTGCTTTAGGTGAAGATTCTTTTAAATGCATAGAACCAACCCAAAAATTTCCTTGTGGGTCACACTTTCCGTCATTAAAACGGTTCTCGGTCATCGAAGCTTCAATATCAGAAATTTGATTTAATTTTCCGTTGTATAAATTTATTTCATATATACCATCTTCAAGAGCTATAACCGCTTGCTGTTTTGTGTAAGGGACAACAGTCCCTATTTTTGATGGTGTTTTAATTACTTTGTTATCTTGTGTTTTAGGATTATAAATATTTAGTGTTTGTCCTTCAATATCTACCCAGTATAATTCTTCAGTTTTATAATTCCATATAGCGCCTTCACCTAATTTAGAGTTAATTTTATATTCTAGGGTAGCAATATTAGTAATCTCATTTTTTTCTACTGGTGTTTTATTTTCCTTACAACTAGTTAACGTTAATATTGAAAATAGAAGTGTAAGTGCTATAAATTTAAAAATTGTTTTTACCATTAGTATTAGATGCGAATTGAGTAATTTTTTTGGCGAAGATACAACCAAAAATAAGTTTTAAGTTTTGACATAAGTAAATATTGAAATTACTTTTGCGTTTTTTTACTTTTTGTATATTTACCCAACCCTAAAAATAACACCTAATGTTTAACGACTTTTGGCAAACTGTACAATATGGAATGAATCATGTGCTAGATATTAATGCATATGACCATGTATTATTTTTAATCGTATTAGCTGTACCTTATTTATTTAGAGATTGGAAACGCGTTTTATTACTGGTTACCATGTTTACAGTAGGACATACTTTATCTTTAATTTTGTCTGTTTATGGTCATGTACGTGTACAAGCAAGTTTGATTGAGTTTTTAATACCAATTACCATTTTAATTATGGCAGTTTACAATGTGTTTACTGCTGGTAAGCAAAAAAATAGCCAGAAAATTGGTATTCTATTTGTGTCGACATTGTTTTTTGGTTTAATACACGGTTTTGGTTTTGGAAGAGAATTTAGAATGAACTTAGACTCTGGTGATAATAAATTTATAGCTTTATTAGAGTTTGCTTTAGGTATAGAAATAGCGCAAATAATAATAGTCTTTATTGTTCTATTTTTAGGATATATATTTCAAACAATATTTAGGTTTTCTAAAAGAGATTGGATGATGGTAGTCTCTTCAATAGTAATAGGACTAGTAATTCCGATGTTAATAGATAATTGGATTTTATAGTAATTAAATATTAAAAAGAGCCAATTTTATCTAAATTTTTCATAAAACTTATCCTTTTAAATTGTAATTAAAATACTAACCTTATATCTTCGTTATAGGTTTGGGTTAGGTTTTTTGTTTGTCTACCTAAACATCCGACAAAAACTAACTACATGTCCAAAAAAAAACAATTAAAATACGATAAGGCGTATTTGCGTATAGCTAAAGAATGGGGAAAATTATCTTACTGTAAACGTAAACAAGTTGGCGCAGTTATTGTAAAAGATAGAATGATAATCTCTGATGGTTATAACGGAACACCAACAGGTTTCGAAAATTTTTGCGAAGATGAAGAAGGTTACACAAAGTGGTATGTTTTACATGCCGAAGCTAATGCAATATTAAAAGTAGCCTCATCAACACAATCCTGTAAAGGAGCAACATTATATATAACACTATCACCGTGTAAAGAGTGTAGCAAGCTAATACACCAAGCAGGTATAATACGCGTAGTATATAATCAAGGATATAAAGATGATTCTGGTATAAAATTTTTAACCAAAGCAGGTATACAAGTAGAACATATAGAACAATTAGAAGAATAATGTCAAAATTTAAAGTTTACATACCATTTATAATAGGACTAGCAGTAGCAGCAGGCATATTTATTGGTGGTAATTTAGACTTTGGAGACACATCAGATAAACTATTTACATCAAACAGTAAAAAAGACAAGTTAAATAGACTAATTGATTATATAGATTACGAATACGTAGAAGATGTCAATACAGATAGTATAGTAGACGTTACCGTAAACGGAATATTAGATAACTTAGATCCACATTCGGTTTATATTCCTAAAGAAAAAATGAAACGTTCTGCCGAAAACATGAAAGGAAATTTTGTGGGTATTGGTATTAATTTTTACACATTTAAAGACACAATAACAGTAATAAAAACTGTTGAAAACGGTCCAAGTGCTAAAGCAGGAATAAAAGGTGGCGACCGTATACTAGAAGCAAACGGAAAATCTCTTTTAGGCGAAACAAATGATAGTTTAGTAGAAACTTTACGAGGTAAGCGCTATTCTGAAGTCAAGTTAAAAGTCTACAGAAAAGGAGAACCCAAACTTTTAACCTTTAACGTAACAAGAGATGTTGTACCAATAAAAAGTGTAGATGCAGCATACATGTTAACCGAAGATTTAGGTTACATAAAAATTAATCGTTTTGCAGAAAGCACATACAAAGAATTTAAAAAAGCATTAAAACGTTTAAAAAAAGAAGGTGCAAATAGTCTAGTTTTAGACTTAAGAGAAAATCCTGGAGGATTTTTAGAAATAGCTGTGAATATTGTTGACGAATTTTTAGAGGACAATAAACTTATTGTTTATACAAAAAACAAAAAAGGAGATATAGAAAAAAGCTACTCAACATCTAAAGGAGATTTTGAATCTGGTGAACTTTTTGTAATGATAGACGAAAATTCAGCATCAGCTTCAGAGATTATTGCAGGCGCCTTACAAGATAACGATAAAGG
>Ga0256829_1001543_pt1 | contig 18685 bp, 14 predicted proteins | sample 131447metaG_FD_185979 | JGI IMG/M metagenome (GOLD analysis project Ga0256829, IMG submission 185979) | Hydrothermal vent microbial communities from Lau Basin, Pacific Ocean - 131-447 | ecosystem: Environmental > Aquatic > Marine > Hydrothermal vents | place: Pacific Ocean: Lau Basin | collected...
GCGACATTTTGGTGTACAAATGCGCTCATGCAGAAATGCTGCTGTTGTGGTTCATCTGTATCATGAAAAGATCTTTAATGCAGATATTTCTAAACAGGCGCAAAAAATTATGCAAAGTAAAAAAGATGTTTTTGTATGCAAAAATGGACTCATAAAAAAGGCAGTATCATGACAATCACAAATCCTCTTGTAAAAAATGTAGATTATAACAAACTTCTTAATATCTCATTTGTCGGACTTGCGTTTAGCATCCCTATCTCAAAGGCACTCACAAGTATCTTTACAGGCCTTATGATACTTCTTTGGTTGCTTGAGGGTAATTTTAAGGAGAAGTTCAAGATAATCGGACACAACGGTCTGTCTGTGGCTATATTGTTTATTGTGGCTCTTAGTGTTGTGTCTGTCTTATGGTCGTCAAGTATCCATTTTGCCATGAAATTTATAATAGGCAAATATTGGTACTTTACCCCTATTATCATTATGCTAACTTCATTTCGACTTAAGTATGTGCGATATATATTAGATGGATTTTTATTTAGCATGCTTATTAGCGAGATAGCTTCTTATGGGGTTTATTTTGGCTTATGGCATATAAATCATGCAACTTGTAGAAATCCTACTGTTTTTATGGATCATACTGATTATAGTATATATCTAGCTTTTGCTATTATGATTATTTTAATTAAAATGTATGAACAAACAAATATTAGATCTCGCATATTGTTGGCTATTTTTTTTATTACAGCAACTTCTAATCTTTTTATAAATGGTGGACGAACAGGTCAATTTGCTTTTATCGCAGCAATGGTTTTGTTGGCATTTATTTATTTTAGAAAATCTTATAAAATCTTTATTTCATTAGTAGTTACGGTCATTGTTATTATTCCTCTTGCATACAGATTTAGCCCAAACTTTCACAGTAGAATAAATTTACTGCATACAGATTTAACAAATGCATATGTTCATCATAATTTTACAGGTTCTTTTGCCGGGCGTGTCGCACTTTGGACAACAGGTATCGATATGTTTATAGAACATCCTTTGCGCATGTACGGTATAGGTGATTATATGAATGATTTTAATAGATATATTAAAAAATTACATTTTAATGATGCCCATTTTAAGACCTATACTGATTACAGTAATAATTTTATAGACTATAGTGTTCAGTTTGGTATTGTGGGTTTAATCTGGATACTGTATATTAATTATCTATTGTTTATTTTCAAGATCAAAGAAAAACGATACAAAATATTAAGTATTGCTTTTGCAATTGTGTATATATGTCATGAGATGGGAGGCGCTTCATTTTATCTAATGAATTCAAATACTCTTTTTGCGGTATTTGCGGGATTATTTAACAGTATGGCACAAAGAGAAAAAGATGGAGCAAATATAGATGGAAAATATCCGTAAGATTGGAGTCATCATCCTCGGACTCTTTGGCGATGTACTCATACGTACACCAATTTTAAAAAATCTCAAGATAATGTTTCCTGAAGCCGAGCTGGTAGCAATTGTTGATAAAATTGGTATAGAAGTATTGCGATACAATCCTAATGTTGATCGTACCATTGTGTTTCACAGAAAGAGAAATAAACTAAAAAACAACCTCCTTAAAATCTATGATATATGGCAGGTAAGGCAAGAAAAATTTGACCTTTTAGTTAATGTGTATGACGGCGGTTCTACCCCAATTATCACTCGTTTATCCGGTGCGCCGCATCGGCTCGGAATTACGAAGCGCAGTCGAAAAACATACACTATGATACAACCGATTTTACGCCAAAGGCATGAAAAACATCATATTGGATTCAATTTTTTAAAAGTTCTCTATCCGCTTGGCAAACCAATTGATTTTACTACCAAACCAATCTTCATTATTCCGCAAGTAATCTCACAGACTATACAAAAACGTTTTGAGTTTATCGATTTTCAAAACACGTATCTGATTAATTTCGGTTCCGGTGGTATAGAAAAAATTATGGATTTTCAAAAATATTTTCAGCTGACTTTATATCTGTATGAACATTATAAATTTATTCCTGCAATCATCAAAAATCCCGGGCAGGAGTATTTGCAAGAAAATTTTATCAAGAAGTTTTTAGAAAAAACAGATATTCCCTATAAAACCTTGCCATTGCTTACACTTCATGAGCTTGGCGCACTGATGCAGCTTGTACGTTTTTTTGTCACTCCCGATACAGGACTTTTACATATAGCTATCGCACTTGATATTAAAACTCTTGCAATTTTTACCTATACCAACCCGAAATTAGTTGATCCTGAAACTGATAACTTTGTCGCATGTTTTGAGCCTGATTTTTCTAATGTGCAAGACTCACTCTATTTTGGCACTAAAGAGATTGATATTAATTATCTATACAGCAGAGTGGATAAATTACTTCATTCTTAATTAGATGAAGCCAACAAAAAGAGTTTTTGTATCATCTTAACCTTGTAGTTTTTAAAAAACAATAGAATTATATTTATAAGATTGTATAAAATTTAAACAATAAACATTTTAAAAAATATTCTACAATCGTTATAATACATACACAATTAAAAAGAATTTTTTTACTGTAATTTAGATATATGGAGAATAATGTGCAAAAATTACAAGAAGCATATGATGCAAGAAGCAAAAAAATAAATAAAATAGAACAAACTAAAAAACTTAAAACACCTATGGAGGCATTTGATAAATTACAATATTATGCCGAGCATGGATATGACAGTATAGCTGCGGAGGATAAAAAATATTTTTTAAAATGTTTTGGGCTTTTTGATAAAGACGGGCTTACGCCAAAACAGTTTATGATGCGTGTGCGTGTGCCCGGCGGGCATCTTACTTCCATGCAAGCTAAGGCGATAGGAGCAGCAGCTAAAAATTACGGACAAGATTATATTGATATCACCACAAGAGCGCAGGTTGAGCTTAGGTATTTGGATATAGAAAACATTCCGACCATATTGCAGGTTTTGCGAGATGTGGGTATAGATTCATTTCAAACGGGTGTCGATAATTTTAGAAATATAGTAACCGATCCGCTGGATGAGCAGGCATATGATAATATTTTACCTTCTATCGGGCTTTTAAATAAAATCCAAAAGCAATTTTTGCATGACCCTAAATGGATATCAACTCTTCCTAGAAAATTTAATACCGCAATAACGGGCTCAATTACAAACAGATGCAACGCCTTTGGGCATGACTGCTGTTTTGTGCTAGCGCAAAAAGATGGTATTTATGGATATAATCTTTATCTTGGTGGAAAAGTCGGTCAGGTTGCAAAATCAGCAGATATTTTTTTAGTATCGCAAGATGAGGTGCAAAAGGCATACGGCTCGCTGATTGATCTGTTTAGACGATTTGGATATAGAGATAACAGAAATAAAAACAGATTGTATTTTTTGATTCAGGATGTCTCAATGAGCGAAATCTCAGCAGCCATTCGTAAAAACGCAGGCATAGACTTTGCAACTGCGGGTGAAACTGTGACAAGCTTAAACTTTAATGATACTGCTCAGGGAAAAGTTCAGCTTAAAGACGGTAGTTTTGCTTTACATGTAGTTGTTCCTTCGGGCATGTTTACGGGGAGCGATTTGATAAAAGCTGCCGAGCTAAGCGAAAGTTACGGCAGTAGTGAACTTAGATTTAGTGTTGAGCAGAATATATATATTTTAGGTGTTAAAGACACGACTGCTCTTTTAAAAGATAGCTTCTTTGAAAAATATAAAAATATCAACACCCCTTATTTTAATGATTTGATTGCATGTGCGGGCACTAAGCATTGCTCATTTGGCGTGATTGAAAATAAAGAGGATGCTATTAATATGTCAAAATATTTAAGCAAAAATGTTCCTCTTGAGTCTGGTCGTATTAGGCTTTATTGGTCAGCCTGCGTTAAAGGGTGCGGTTTGCATGGATTGGGCGATATCGGTTTTGAAGGGTGTAAGGCAAAAGTGGATGGAATTACACAAGACGGTGTTCATATCAGCTTGGGCGGTAAACTTGTAAGTGAAGGTATTGAAGGATATACGGTCATAAAAGCAGCACCGCTTAGTCAAGCGCATTTTTATGTAGAGAGCCTTGTCTTAGAGTACAAGGCTTTAAGAAATAAAAATGAGAGCTTTGAATCTTTTCATGACAGAGTATTATCACAATACACATCGGCATATATAGGTTTTTTTATGCGACTAAAAGCCTATATGAGAGCAGAAGAGTTAATGATAGACCTCAATATAAACGAGATAAAAAAGACAGGCAAAAATGAAGAATTTGAACTTTTTGAACTTGGAAGAAAGCTGTATTATAGATTGGCAAAAAAAGAGGCTTACAGCGCTTATGACAGATTTACCAATGAAAACAAACGAGAAAAGATGTATGATATTCGTAAACTAGTACCGGATGTTGATAATAATTTAGCGAAAATGATAGAGGATATGATAGGAAATCAAAAAAGAGCGGTTGTGTTTTCAGAACTGCTTGATTTTGTATCTTTAAATAGTTAAATTGAGCCTTAATCAATTTTAGTGTTTTTGGAGTATTAAGGCCAATATGTTGTTTTCTTGCTAGTGCTTTATGATGTTTACGCAACTATGATTATAATCCGGCTCCATAGACTCTTTGCATAAATTGTCATAACCAACTTTATAGATATCCATATGAGCATTTAGTCTTGTCTGGCACATCCCTCCTTCTCCCCAAGGAGATACAGGCAGTCTTATATGAGCATATGGAGCTGATTGACTGTTGCTGTAAGCGTTGATCTCTACAACAACTAGCGCAATATTTTATCAACCCTTTGAACTGACTGATTGAGTCCCATAGTCCACGCGGTAATTATATCTTGACTGTTTTTGTAAAGCTCAAAAAAATCCTTAAACTCTTTTTTTGACAAACCTTACCTGAATTTGTAGGATATGCTTTGTTGCCTTTGAGTGCATCTATATTGTACTCTAAGCCACACCGCAATATCCGCATACCGATTTGACCATTATAGCAACCTTGATTAAAATTTAGCAAAAGTATAGCATCAACACTAATAATTTTAATCAATAATTTTTATTTTATTGAATAAATTCTGTAATTTTTTCTAGTGGCCGTCTTACCTGTTTTGTTCTAGATTCCGCTCTATATCCTAAAGGCAAAACTAGTGATAGTTGATACCGCGCCGTGTTAAGATTTAGCAACTCTTCTATGCGGTTTTTATCAAATCTCTCAATTGGGCAGGAATCAATCTCAAGTGATGCAGCAGCTGTCATCATGTTGGCAGTTGCTATAAAAGTTTGTTTTGATGTCCATTGATATATGTTTTGATCTGAATTTAGTATATTTTTTAGATGATTTTTATAAAGCTCTATCGTATGCAAAATAGCTTCTTGTGACATTCCTTTAGCGCGGAGTCTGTTTTTTACCTCACCCGATTCTACTTTAACGTCAGAAATGGCAGCTAATATTATTATTAATGACTGATGTTACGATAATCAAAATCTTTGAATTTACAGAAAGTAACATTGCAAAATTCTATTGGTATTGATAATGCTTAGCAGAAGGCATGCAAAAACTACAAGATATATACATCAATTTTCTACTCGGTTCATTTTCAAAAATAGAGATGACTAAACTTTCTAAGCTTACAGGTAAAAGCCATGATCAATTTACAAAGCATCTATTGCTTAACGATTTATTTGATAACGATAAAAGATTATGGATTAATATAAAACAATTTTTAAGAGAGTACGAAAACTGTGAGAGTGGCTGTATTGTTGTAGATGACATGTTGATGCATAAACCGTATACAAAGGTTAATGATGCTGTTTGCTGGCATTATGACCATGTGTCACAAAGAATGGGAAAAGGGATATTGATGCTCAATTTCCACTATACAGATGTATCAGGTATTTCTATTCCATTAGGATATGAAATCATTACAAAGACAAAAGATGTATGGAGTGATGAGTATCAAAAGTATGTCAAGAAATCTCTCTTTACTAAAAATGAGATTATGCAAGATAAACTGCATATTTTACACTTTAACAATGAAGTAAAATACAGATATATTCTCTTTGATAAATGGTTTGCAAGTATCAAGAACTTGGTATTTATTGAAGAAATTTTGCAAAAGAAATTTGTATGTCCAATCAAAAGCAATCGAAAAATTGCACTTTCAAAAGAAGAAAAAGATAAAGGAAAATATGTTAATATCAGCACCATAGATATGGAGGGTGGTAGTAGTCGTTTGATATACCTCGAGGGATATAAAAAACCTTTAAAACTTATCAAACAAGTTGTCAAAAACGGCGATGATGACGAATCCATTTATCTGTATCTTATTACAAACGATATAGACCTATCTTTCGATGAAGTCCTTGAAATCTACAAAAGACGGTGGAAAATCGAGGAATATCACAAATCACTCAAACAAAATTTACATATAGAGCACTCTCCAACTAAAGTTGAGTTATCTCAAAGAAATCATATTAACTTAGCTGTATATGGATTTATAAAATTAGAAAAACTTCGACTTAATTACAAAATGAACCACTTCGCCATAAAGGAAAAAATATATATTGAAGCTCTCAAGAGTGCTTATCAAAAAGTTGAAGAATTACAGGTTGCTTAGTATTGTAGCACTTTTAGAAATTTTGAAATTCTTTTTATCGTAACATCAGTTATAAAAATACTCACAAAAATCTCTGAAATACAAAATGTTGTCAAGGATAATAAAAACTTTCTACAGATTATCGCTGTACTCAGTGCTTATACTCAAAAAGAGTTAGGGTTTATGTGCGAAAGTTGAGAAGTTAAATCTTACTTGGAAAAAACCTGTTCCAATGATAAAATCTAAACTTTATGAACTAAATCAAATGTTCAATCTTAAATTTTATGAGGAGGAAAATTAGTTAGGTGTTACTGTTAGACACAACTTTTAGGGTATGTCTCGTTTTTTAAATGATTTTTATAAAGTTCTATCGTATGTTTAGTAGCTTCTTGTGACATTCCTTTGGCGCGGAGTCTGTTTTTTACCTCACCCGATTCTACTTTAACGTCAGAAATGGCAGCTAATATTATTATTAGGTGCGAACATGATGATATCTGGGGCTGATTATCACAAAGTGGCTGAAGCTTATTTTTTAATTCCTTATTGGTGATTATTATAAACTTCCATGGCTCCATTCCAAAAGCAGAGGGTGATTTTCTGCCTGCTTCTAAAATAAACATAATATCCGTGTCCGGAATTATTTTGGTTTCATTAAAAAGCTTACATGCATACCGAAAGTCCATAGCACTCATACAACTATTTTCCATAAGCTTACTCCTTGTATTATTGTCTAGGTCACATCATATTAGCATTAAACTTAATAAAATATTAAACAAATATATAATTCTTTATATCTTTTATATATACTGTTAATAAGAAAATATTAAAATAAAATAAAATATTAACTATGACTGCGTTAAATCCGGCAGAGTAATATTAAAGTGCATATAAAATTATGATTTTACCTTTTAAACAGATATTGCTAAAAATCTTATATGCTTTGTTTACGCCTAATATTAAGAGTATATTTGCCAGTTATAAATAAATTTCAAATTATTTATAACATCAGATATTTTAAAGAAAATTAATATTTTTAATCTTTTCTTAACTATATAGAATAATATTATTTATGTATAATTTTTAAGATTTTTGATACAGGTCAAGAGTTTAGTGATTTTTTCGTGATACTATTAGCTTAATCGATTTTGGATAAATAGATTTAAATAAACCAGAGGAGGTGTTTGATGAGGAAGATTCGTTTTCTTTCGATATTGTTGGTCAGTTGTCTATGTGTGACTGGTCTTTACGCTAGCGTCGGTAACGCTGAAGTGGGTGCTGGTCTGTTTCAAGGAACTAAGCATTTTAAAAATGGCGGACCTGCTTGCATAGCTTGTCATTCTGTAGATAGCAAACTTGTAGCAAGTGGCGGGAAGTTGGCGATGAATTTGACTACGATGGGTGGAGCAGGTATAGCATATACTATACAAAAACCACAAAACGCATCATCTGCAGTTATGAGAGATGCATTTAAGGGTAAACCGGTAACGGCACAAGAACAAGCAGATTTGGTTGCTTTTTTTAATCAGGTAGCCACAAATCATACGCAAGCCCCAAAATCAGCTGCTATATTTATAATAGGCGGCATTATTGGTGCGATTATTATCTTTATAATTCTTGGACTGCTGGGCGCGAAAAGAAAAAAAGAGTCTGTTAATCAAAAACTGTACGACAGACAATTAAAAACATCTTGGAAGGGAGTTTAGTCAATGAGCTGGATAAAAGATATAGTTGATCCTAAAACACGTAAATGGGAAGAATTTTATAGAAATAGATTTCAACATGACAGAATAGTAAGAAGTACGCACGGTGTCAACTGTACGGGTAGTTGCTCTTGGCAAGTGCATGTAAAAAACGGTATTGTCGTCTGGGAAACCCAACAGCTTGATTATCCGCTACTAGAAAGTGATCTTCCTCCGTATGAACCAAGAGGCTGTCAGCGCGGTATATCATTTTCGTGGTACTTATATAGCCCTGTTAGGATAAAATACCCTCTAATTAGAGGCGCACTGCTAGATGCATATCGAGAAGAAAAGAAAAAAGCCAACGGAGATAGCCTGCAAGCATGGTCTAATCTTCAAGCAAATAAAGATATACGTAAAAAATATCAAGCAGCAAGAGGGCATGGTGGCTTTAGACGAGCAAGCTGGGATGAGGCACAGGAGATTATGGCTGCGGCAAATATCTATACCGCTAAAAAGTATGGTCCTGATCGTGTTGTCGGTTTTTCACCAATCCCTGCTATGTCAATGTTAAGTTATGCGGCCGGGCAAAGATTTTTACAACTCTTTGGCGGTGTTAACCTTAGTTTTTATGATTGGTATTGTGATTTACCGCCTTCATTTCCTGAGATTTGGGGTGAGCAAACAGATTGTGCTGAGAGTGCTGATTGGTATAATGCAAAAATGGTAGTTGATATGGGAGCGAATCTCAATATGACGAGAACCCCTGATGCACACTTTTTTGTAGAATCAAGACATAATGGAACAAAAACAGTAGTTTGCGCACCTGATTTTAGTCAAGTAAGCAAGTTCGCAGATCAATGGGTTCCTCTTCACGCCGGTAGTGACGGCGCTTTTTGGCAGGCTATTACGCATGTGCTTTTAAAAGAATTTTATGTTGACAGACAAGTTCCATACTTCATGGATTATTTGAAAAAATATTCGGATACACCATTTTTGGTAAAGATTGAAAAAGACGGCGATGCCTATAAGGCCGGCAAATTATTGCGAGCCAATGAAATTGCCCAATATAAAGATATTGAAAATGGTGACTGGAAATTTATTCAAATCGATAGTACGACAGGTTCTTTGGTAGTTCCAAAAGGCTCATCAGGACACAGATGGGATAAGCAAGAAACAGGTAAATGGAATACCAAGCTTGAAAATACGGTTGATAATAAACCATACGATCCAAAACTAACACTGATAGATGATAAAGAGGATGTATTACTTGCTTCATTTGATGATTTTGGATTGGATAAAAAATCGTTAAGAGGCGTTCCGGTTAAATATATAACTACCGTATCGGGTGAAAAAGTAGCAGTTTGTACCATTTTTGACGTACTTTTGGCGCAGTATGGCGTTAATCGCGGGTTAGAGGGTGCATATCCAACTAGTTATGATGACAAACATGCGGCATATACTCCGGCATGGCAAGAGATTTTTACGGGTGTTGATTCTAAGACAATTATTAATATTGCCAGAGAGTGGGGACATACCGGAGAAGCTACTAACGGTAAATGTATGGTTATTATCGGCGCAGGCGTAAATCAATGGTATCATCAAAACCTTATATATCGTGCCGCATCAATGGCTCTTATTTTTGTGGGCGCTATTGGAAGAAACGGCGGTGGTATGAATCATTACGTCGGACAGGAAAAATTGGCACCGGTTGATTCGTGGGGAGCTATTAGTACGGCAAAAGATTGGGGTGTAGCTCCAAGATTGCAACAAGCTCCGCTTTGGCATTATATCAATACCGACCAATATAGATATGATGGGCTGACTTCAAAATATAATGCTGTTCCAAATAATAAAATGACTCAAAACCACATGGCAGATGATATTTTTAAATCTGTTAGAATGGGCTGGATGCCTCACTACCCTCAGTTTAAGAAAAGTTCCATAGATTTAGCAAAAGAAGCTGTTAGTAATGGAGCAAAAGATGACGCCGATATCTCGCAGTACGTTTTAGATGCCTTAAAAAATAAGACGCTAGAGTATTCTATACAAGACCCTGATGCAGAAGAAAACTTTCCTAGAGTATGGTACATCTGGAGAGGTAATGCGATAGGTGGAAGTATGAAAGGTCAAGAGTATTGTATTAAACATTATCTCGGTGCAGATGATACTGTAATCGCTCAAGATCAGGAAAAAACCAAAGAAGTTGTTTGGCATGAAAAAGCTCCGCTTGGTAAGATGGATTTGGTTGTTGACTTGAACTTTAGAATGGATTCATCGGCACTATATTCTGATATAGTATTGCCATCTGCTTCTTGGTATGAAAAAGCCGATATAAACTCAACAGATATGCACTCATTTATTCATCCATTATCAGAAGCGGTACCGCCTGTTTGGGAAGCTAAGACCGATTGGGATATATTTGCGGATATCGCAAAAAATACAAGCGAATTGGCAAAAATCAAGTTTCCGGGTGTCCATAAAGACATTCATATAGCTCCACTTATGCATGATACCGTTGATGAGATATCACAGACATCTGTTAAAGACTGGTATAAAGGTGAATGCGAAGCAATTCCTGGTAAAACTATGCACAAGATATCAGTAACACAGCGTGATTTTACAAAAATCTATGATAAGTTTATCACTTTAGGCGAGACAATTAGAGATAAAGGTACCGGTGCTCACGGTAATCATATGGATGTAAAAGAAGAGTATGATATGATGCTTTCATCAAATCACTTTGCAAATGAGAAGATCAATGATAAAGAGTATCCGTCTTTAAAAAGAGATATCTCAGCAATAAATGCCGTTTTACATCTTTCAAGCCTAACTAACGGAAGATTGGCGGTACAAGCTTATAAAAATGCAGAAGTCAAAACAGGCCTAAAACTGGATGATATAGCAGATGGGCAAAAAGATATCCATTATCAATACAAAAATCTTCAAGAGTCTCCAAAAAGATATAATATGTCTCCTGTGTGGTCAGGGTTAATGGATGGCGGACGTGCTTACTCAGCATTTACATATAATGTTGAGAAGATGATTCCGTGGAGAACATTAACGGGACGCCAACATACATATCTAGATCATGAGCTGTATTTGGCATTTGGTGAGCAGCTTCCAACATACAAACCGTCTCCGAGTCCAGAAGTATTTGGGGATTTAAGAGAAACGCTACAAAATAACAAAAGCGCTAGAGTGCTTAACTGCTTGACTCCTCATGGAAAATGGCATATACACTCAACATACATGGATAACCCTAGAATGTTAACGCTCTCGCGTGGTAAAGAGCCTTGCTGGATTAGTGAAGCTGATGCAAAAGAGATGGGGATTCAAGATAATGATTGGGTAGAAGTTATTAATGATAATGGTATTTATGCCACTAGAGCAGTTGTTAGTACAAGAATTCCAAAAGGTGTTACCATCGTTTACCATACGGTTGAGAGAACATTAGGTGCTCCTATTTCACAAGAGAGAAAAGGTAAAAGAACAGGTGGAAATAACTCTATCACCCGTGTTCGTTTAAAACCAAATTTATTAGCAGGCGGATATGGGCAGTTTTCATATCATATGAATTATTGGGGTCCAGTCGCAGTAAATAGAGATGCGCACGTAATCATTAAAAAGATGACAGAAGTTATCGTTTAAATCAGAAACATAGAAAAAAAGGAATCAAGATGGATATAAGATCGCAGATGTCAATGGTTTTTCACCTGGATAAATGTATAGGCTGTCATACTTGTACTGTTGCATGTAAAAATATATGGACAGACCGTGAGGGTGCTGAGTATATGTGGTGGAATAATGTTGAAACGAAACCGGGAACTGGTTATCCTACTAAGTGGGAAGATCAAGAGATCTATAAAGGCGGTTGGGAGAAGCATTCTTCCGGTAATATTGCGCTAAAAGGTGCAGGTAAAAGAAAGGGGTTGTTAAATATTTTCTATAATCCTGCTTTACCGACAATTGATGATTATTATGAGCCTTTTACTTATAAGTACTTGGATTTAATAGAATCACCACAACAAGATGTTCAGCCGGTTGCAAGACCAGTTTCACTCATTACCGGCAAGCCGATAGATATCAAAATGGGTCCAAACTGGGATGATGATTTAAGTGGTACTCCGGATTTTGCAAGAAAAGATCCAAATCTAGCAAATCTCTCAGCGGCAGAGCAAGAGGCAATGTTTCAGCTAGAGAGAATGGCATTTTTCTATTTACCTAGGATTTGTAACCACTGTCTAAACCCTGCTTGTGTAGCTTCTTGTCCTTCAGGCGCTATTTACAAAAGAGGAGAAGACGGTGTTGTCTTAATAGACCAAAGCGTATGTCGTGGCTGGAGGATGTGTGTAACGGCTTGTCCATACAAAAAAACTTACTATAACTGGAGTACCGGAAAATCTGAAAAATGCCTCTTGTGCTTTCCTAGAATAGAGGTAGGCGAGGCTCCGGCTTGTATGCATTCGTGTGTTGGAAGAATCAGATATTTGGGGGTTATGCTTTATGATGCAGATAAAATTGAGCAGGTTGCATCTTCTAATGAAAAAGATTTGATTAAAAATCAAATTGATATGTATCTTGATCCTCATGATCCTGAAGTGATTGCGGCTGCTAAAGCAAACGGTATAGCAGACTCAACATTACGCGCAGCACAAAATTCACCAATTTATAAGTTTGTAAAAGAGTGGAAGATAGCTTTACCTTTGCATGCTGAGTTTAGAACATTGCCAAACTTATTTTATGTTCCACCGATGTTGCCTGTTATGGCAATGGTTGGAGAACAAAAAGGCGATTCTCCTAAGTTGCATTCAGTTGCTAAAAATTGGGATGATAAATGGCTTTATGATACAAGTTTGGATGAAATATTTGGAACAATCGACAATATGCGTTTTCCATTGAAATATATGGCGAATCTATTTGGTGCAGGGGATGAGAAATTGTTAGCAGAAAAACTAAAAAAACTGATGGCTATTAGGATTTACAGAAGGCATATAACTGTCGGTGATATTTCCGCAGAAAAATCAGCAGCTGCTCTTGCAAATGTAAATTTAACGGCAGATGAAGCGGAAGCTATTTATAAAATGACTTCATTGCCTAAGTTTAACGAAAGATTTGTTATTCCTGCTGCGCATAGAGAGCAGGCCCTTGAGATGATAGAAGCAACCGAAGAGGTTAAGGGCAATACAGGATTTGGCTTTACGGAACCGCCTGTCAGGGGATTATAATGAAATTAGACCATTATGCTTCTTTTGCAAAAGTTTTTGAATATCCCGAAGAGGACTATCATGAAGTCGTAATTGAAGCAATAAAAGCGCTTGGAGATAGTTATCCACAGTCCACAAAGGAGCTAGAGAAGTTTTTAGAACTTCTTCCGATGCAAACCGGTGAGTTGCAGGAGCTTTATTCAAAGTCGTTTGAAGTCCAGGCGGTTACGTCTTTGGATGTTGGATATGTTCTTTATGGGGATGACTATCAACGCGGGGTTATTATGGTGAATTTGAAAGAGGAACATAATAAAGCAAACAATAGTTGCGGTGAGGAGTTAGCAGATTTTTTACCAAACTTACTAAGACTGCTGCCTAAAATGCAGGACCCGGAAACAATTCATGAGCTAGTTACGATGTTAATTGCAATTGCAGTTGAAAAAATGATGGAAGAATATGATGCATCCACTTTAAAAGCAAAAGATGTGTTATATAAAAAACAGCATAAAACCTTAATAACTCCAACTTTGCCTATTACAATCTTTTTGCATGCGTTTAAAGCTTTGTATTTGGCTTTTGATAGCGACTTTGCTTTGATTAAAACAAAAAAACTATTCAAAGGTGAGAGTTTTATAGGGCATATTAGAAATGAATTAGAAGTTCAAGAGGGTAAACAGAGCTCTAATAGTTGCGATACCGGCGGTTGTGGTACCGGTAGCTGCTAATAATTTATAAAAATAGAAAGGATTTGGCATGGATATTTTATTATTTGGCGCGTTTCCATACGTAGCTGTAGTTGTCTTTTTCATAGGAACAATATGGAGATATCAGACGGGTTTTAAATACTCTTCTTTATCTTCACAGTTCCTAGAGACAAAGAAGTTGTTTTTATCATCGGTACCGTTTCACGTCGGTATTTTAGTTATTTTAACAGGGCATTTTATAGGCTTTTTGTTCCCGTCTTGGTTTACTTCAGCAGGAGGCGGTGGTATTATATCATTTGAGACTATAACACTTGCTTTTGGATTGTCTGCGATAGCAGGACTTATCTTTTTAATGATAAGACGATTTCAAAATGAAAGAATTATGACCGTTACCACAAAGATGGATATTTTAATAGAATTTGTACTTCTTGTGCAGTTTGGTCTTGGTATCTGGATAGCTATCGAGCTTAGATGGGGTTCACAGTGGTATGCGGCCGTAATGGTTCCGTATTTAAGATCAATCTTTACTCTTGATCCAAACATAAGCGCAGTATCTGCTATGCCAGTAGCTGTGCAGTTGCATGTAATCGGAGCTTTCTTATTTATTTTACTGATTCCGTTTACAAGATTGGTTCACTTCCTTGTAGCACCGTTTCACTATATCACAAGACCATACCAGATTGTCAGATGGTATTGGGATAAAAAAGCGATCAGAGATACAAATACTCCTTGGACTACTACAAGACCAAAGCATCTGTAGGCTTTGGTCATAAAATTAATAAAAGGACGATGTTATGTTAGAAAAAGCAACGGTAAAATCACACAAGATACTGTTTTTCAATACATTGGCATTTACAATTGCTTTTGCTGCATGGATGCTAAATGGTGTGTTGGTTACCTTTTTGGTAAGCAATCAGGTATTTGATTGGAGTACGGTTGAGATGGGCTGGCTTATAGGTATCCCTGTACTAACAGGAGCACTTGTTAGGTTTCCTGTCGGTATCTTAACAGATAAATTTGGCGGAAAATATGTGTTTAGTTTTCTATTGATTTTATCTGCAATTCCTATGTATTTACTATCTACAGCGGATAGCTTTTTTACTTATGCTGTATATAGTTTAGGATTTGGAATCACTGGAGCCAGTTTTGCGGTAGGTATTGCTTTTACTTCCGTTTGGTACCCAAAAAAGAATCAGGGCATAGCACTTGGTATTTTTGGCGCAGGTAACGCAGGCGCAGCAGGAACTGCACTATTGGCACCAACGATTTTAAAACATTTAACAAATAACGGCACACATCTAGACGGATGGCGGATATTGCCTGTATATTATGCCGTTATGTTACTTATTATGGGAATAGTATTTTTATTTGTTACAGAAAACAAGGTCACAGAAGCAGCAAATAAGACTATTGTCAAGATGATGCGTCCGCTAAAAGATTTAAAAGTTTGGAAATTTGGCCTTTGGTATTTTCTGGTTTTTGGGGGTTTTGTCGCATTTTCACAGTGGTTGATCCCATATTTTGTTAATGTTTATTATCTGCCGCTAGTTACTGCCGGTTTGTTTGCGGCAGCTTTTAGCTTTCCTTCCGGTGTGATTCGTGCTTTTGGAGGATGGTTGTCTGATGTTTATGGTGAGAGAAAAGTTATGATGTGGGTATTAGGCGCTACTATCGCAATAAGCGCAATGTTAATGATACCAAAAATGGAGATTTTTTCACCAGGACCCGGTATAGTAGCGAAGATTCCCGGTACTGTTACCGCAGTTACATCAGATAGTGTAACTGTAGGAAAAACAACTTATCACTTTAAATCAAAACAAAAAAATACTAAAGTAAGCATAACAAATAGCCAAGAGATGCATATTTTACCTGTTAAAATATCATGGCAGACTCCTATTGTAAAAGTTGGACAAAAGGTTAAAAAAAAGGAGTTATTGGTTAAGGGATACACAAGAATAGCTTTTCAGGCAAATGTATGGATTTTTGCCTTTTTAGCTGTAATTATAGGTTCAATTTGGGGTATAGGCAAAGCATCTGTTTATAAATACATTCCAGAGCACTATCCAGAAGATGTAGGCATGGTTGGAGGTGTAGTTGGCGTGCTTGGTGGGCTTGGTGGATTTTTTATACCGATAATACTTGGATATCTATTAAAATTTACCGGTATTTGGTCAAGCGCATGGCTGTTTGTATTTGTGTTATCGCTTATTTGTATGTGGTGGCTATTAAAAGAAACTGATGATAAAGAGTTAGTAGTATAAAAGGAAAATAAGATGAACGAAGAGATGAATGAACCAATTAATGAAGAGATGAACTTAGGAGAGGGAGTATCCCCGTATTCTCCACCGGATGCATATCATCCACCAAAAATGGATGATGATGTTCCTTATGAAGAGATGCACCCGTTTATACGGACACTAAGAGATGAGCATCAAGCCTTTACCGATAAATTGACAGAGTTTGAAGAAACACTTGCGATGATGGAGAATGGTCAGGTTGATAGAAAGATAGATAAAAGGTTGCAGGACTTTTTTGAATACTTTGATGAAGAGATAAGAGTTCATAACTTAAAAGAGGAAGAGAAGTTTTTCCCTCTTATTAGTAAAATGATGAATGAAGAGGGCGATCATTCTAAGGGCAGTGAAGAGTTTAATGCAATCGATATATTAGAAGATGAGCATAGTAAATTTATACAAATGGCTGCTGTCGTTTTTAACTTTTTTGCTCTTTTTTCAAGAATTCCTGATGAGAGATCAAGGATTATAGTGCTAGATGCCGCAATTTCAGAAGCAAGAGCTTTAATCGAGCTTTTAAAGGTACATATTTTTAGAGAAGATACAATTATATTTACTTATGCACATAGAAATTTCTCCGATGAGGATTACGCACTATTGTAATGACAAATAAAGGATCCGTAATGAGCAAGATAGATATAATCAAAAAGCATGGTTTAAAAGGCAGCCCTGCAATGGGGCTTGCTATGGCAACATTTGGATTTTTTATAGGATTTGCCGCAGTATCATTATATGGTCCTGTTGCCGCAAAACTTAAGGATATTTTGGGAATATCTGGATTTTTACTAGGCTTATTGGTGGCAGCACCAAATCTCTCCGGTTCATTATTAAGAATACCGTTTTCTGCATGGGTGGATAAAGTAGGTGGAAAAAAACCGATACTTATTTTATTTCTTTTATCACTTATAGGAATGGTTGGTTTAACCACTTTGTTGATATTGTATTATCCAAGTCATTTTTCAAGAGATTCGTATTGGCTTATTGTCTTGTTTGGCATTTTAAGCGGTTCTGGCATTGCTATCTTTTCTCCTGGAATTGCGCAAACATCTTATTGGTATCCAAATAATAAGCAAGGTTTTGCGCTTGGTGCGTACGCGGGATTTGGTAATTTGGCGCCAGGTTTAATAGGCATATTTTTGCCGATTGCGCTACATGGTTTAGGTTTAACAGATACGTATTTGCTTTGGCTAGGTTTTTTACTAGCAGGAACAGTGTTATATTGGATATTCGCTCATGATAGCTATTATTTTCAATTAGTTAAACAAGGAATCGGTAAGCATGAAGCAATAGAAATAGCAAAACAGCTAGATGAGGAGCATTTCCCGACTGTCAGTACGCTGGAGTCATTGAAAATTTCGGCAATGGTTCCAAGCACATGGGCATTGGTCGCTCTTTATTTTACATCTTTTGGAGGTTTTTTGGCTCTTACGGTATGGTTTCCGACATACTGGTCAAAAAGTTACCATTTTGATTTACGAGAAGCAGGTTTGCTGATGGCGGTAGGATTTTCGCTGTTATCCTCTTTGATTCGTGTTTGGGGTGGGAGTATTAGTGATAAATTTGGTGGAGAGGCTATAGCAATACTGAGTTATTTTGTTGTTTTAGTCGGTGCATCAATTATATTTTTTGCTCATGATGTTTTTTGGATTGCCGTTACCGGTGAAGTTGTCATCGGCGCAGGAATGGGTATAGCTAATGCTGCTGTTTTTAAACTTGTACCAAAATACGTACCTAATGCTACAGGCGGAGCTGCAGGCTGGGTTGGCGGACTCGGTGCTTTTGGTGGATTTGTTGTTCCTCCGATATTGGGGATTTTTATAGATAGATATGGTGTAGCAGGTTATGAAAAAGGCTTTAGTGTTTATATGGTCTTAGCTGTTATATCGATAATTATCTCTTTTGTTTTGCTAGTTACTCATCGTCATGATGTGTAAGGTTTGATTGTTATGAAAATATAAGGAGGTAGTTTTTATAAAATATAATTTTAAAGGTGGAGGTTTTAATAAAACTTCTAAGGGTTCACATCATCTGGGAAGACATGATTGTGTTTATGTTAATAGTTAATTAAAATAAAGGATGAAAGAATGTCAATAAATATAGAAAATTGGGACGTTGAAAATAGCGAGTATTGGGAAAAAACAGGTAAAAGTATCGCGACTAGAAATCTTTGGATCTCTATCCCGTCACTTTTGG
>Ga0256829_1001544_pt1 | contig 18676 bp, 15 predicted proteins | sample 131447metaG_FD_185979 | JGI IMG/M metagenome (GOLD analysis project Ga0256829, IMG submission 185979) | Hydrothermal vent microbial communities from Lau Basin, Pacific Ocean - 131-447 | ecosystem: Environmental > Aquatic > Marine > Hydrothermal vents | place: Pacific Ocean: Lau Basin | collected...
GCTGTGCTTTTGCCATACCCCTCCCCTTGCTCCCCTCCCCGCATGCGGGGAGGGGATGGGGGTGGGGTCAATGCAGCGGCGGCGGCGCCAAAGAAAAACGCGGTGGGAACCCATGCCCAGGGTTGCCATCGCCGCGATCTGGGTAGGTAATTACGTTTTCGGTGCCATTTCTGTGTCTTCTGTGGTTTTCAATCTGCGGAATCTGTGGTTTTTCCTTGCCAGCGCTGAATAGATACCCGGCGGGGCTCCTCTTGACCCTGAATTCGCAAGGAGGTGCATTCATGGAAACAACCGCCATCACCGAACAGGAACTGCGCGAACTGGCCGCCATGCGCTTCAAAGCGCCGGTGCTCTCGGTGTACCTTGATACCACGCCGGCCGCGGGCAGCGCCGACGACCACCGCGCCCGCCTGCGGGCCATGCTGAAACGCACCACCCTGACCGACGACGCCGCAGCCGTGCTGCGCTACTTTGAGCAAAACCACCCCTGGAGCGGGCGCGGCGCGGCCGTGTTTTCCGCCCAGGCAGCCGACTTCTTCCGGGTGTACACCATGCAGGTCGGCGTGCGCGATCAGGTGTGGGAAAGCCTGCACCCCTACGTCCGCCCGCTGGCTTCCCTGTTTGACGCCTACGGCTATTACGGCGTTGTGCTGACCGATAAAACCCGCGCCCGCTTCTTTCTCTTCCACCTGGGCGTGCTCACCGAAGAAGGCGGCTACGAAGGCCGGGAAATCCGCCAGGTCAAGGCGGGCGGCGGTTCGTCGGCTCACGGGCGGCGGGTCGGCGCGCCGGGGCTGGATAACCACATCGCCGAAGTGGTAGAACGCAACATGCGGGAAGCCGCCCACGCGGCCATGCGCTTTTTCACGGAACACAAAGTGCGGCGCATTTTGCTGGGCGGCAGCGAAGAAAACACCGCCCTCTTCCGCAAGATGCTCCCGAAGCGCTGGCAGAGCCTGATTGTGGGCGCTTTCCCGATGGACATGCGCGCCAGCCACGCCGAAGTGTGGCAAAAGGCCATGGAAATCGGCGCAGAAGCCGAACGCAGGCAGGAAGCCCGCCTGCTGGAACGCCTGCAAACCGAAGCCGCCCGCGGCGGGGCGGCCGTGCTGGGGCTGGATGAGACCCTGGGCGCCGTTCACGAAGGGCGGGCGCACATCGTGGTCGTGGAAGAGGGCTATCGGGAAAGCGGCTACCGCTGCACCGGCTGCGGGTTCCTGACCACCCAGTCCCTGGAAACCTGCCCCTTCTGCGGCAGCCCGTTGGAGGAAGTGCCCGACGCCGTGGAACTGGTGATCCGCCAAGCCATAGACGAAGGCGCCGAAGTGGAAATGGTGCCGCACCCCCTGGAAGCCATCGGGCACGTCGGCGCGCTGCTGCGCTACTGACCATGTGCCTTTCAAAGCCAGCGGCCAGGCGAAAATGCCTGGCCGTTTTTCGTGAGCGCAAGTTTTGGGGGATCACTCGGTGAAAATGGGCAAATGCCCCAGGGCAATAATCTCGCGCCACTTGGCGCGGTCGCCCTCGGTGAAAATGGCGGCCTCGGCAACAACCTGCGCGCCCGCCTTTTCCACCACCAGGCGCATGCCCTGCAGCGTGGAACCGGTGCTGATAACATCGTCTATCAGCGCCACCCGTTTGCCTTCCAGCAAAGCCCGGTCTTTCTCATCCAGATAGAGCGTTTGCGGCCGGCCGGTGGTAATGGAAAGCGTTTCGGCTTCCAATGTTTTGCCCATGTAAGGCTTGTAGACCTTCCGCAGCACCACATAAGGCTTGCGGGTGCGCACGGCCAACGCATAAATCAGCGGGATGCTTTTCGCCTCTGCCGTCACCAGCGCGTCAAAATCTACCCCTTTCAGGCGCTCGGCCAATGCCCCGGCAGCGGCTTCGGTCAATTCCACATCACCCAAAATGTTCAAGACGGCAATGCGGACGCCCGGTGCGACCTCAAAAAGCGGCAACTCCCGCTTCACCCCCGCGATTTCCACCGGATAGACTTCGCGACCTTCTCCCATGCCTTCCTCCTTCCGAAACAGAATGGGGCCGGTTGCCCGTCCAATTATACCCGCGATGGGGCCGGGCGCAAAACGGCCACCGCGCCATAGCCCACCACCGCGCTGTAGTCGCCGGTTACATCGCCCGAAGAAGCCCGCTTGAGCACCACAGCCTGCCGCGCGCCCCATGCCCTGGCCGCCCAAAGCACGGCCGCGATGGGGCCCGCCCCGCAGGCAAACCCGACGCCTTCGGCTTCAGCCTGCAGCACGGCCACGGGGGCGAGGGAAGCCACCCGCCGCAGCATTTCTTCATCCAGCGGTCGGGCAACGGTTTCGGGGTAATAATGCGAAAGGTCGCTGCTGGCCACGAGCAGCGCGGGGCGGCCGGCCAGCGTTTCGGCCAGGGCTTCCCCCACCGCGCGGCAGGTCTCCGGGCGGTAGTCGCGCATCATCAGGGGCAGCAGTTCAAACGGTGCCGCCAGCGCCCGCTGCAAAAAGGGCAATTCCATTTCCAGCGCGTGTTCGGGGTCGTTCGCCACCCGCCGGAACGCCCCGCCGCCCCGCCGCCGCACCCCGGCCTCCCAGGTTTCCAGCAAATCGTGGGCCACCGGCACCTCGCCCAGGGGGGTGGCATAGGCTTCGTGAGCCGTGGTCAGCAGCGGCGCTTCGTAGGGGTAATGCATGGGAGAAAGCACCGCCACAACTTCAGGCGCCCGGCCGCGCACGGCCGCGAAAGCATAGCCCGCCACCGGCCCGGAATACTGAATGCCCGCATGGGGAGCCACCAACCCCACCACTTCGCCTTCCAGCGGAGGCAGGTCGTCGGCGGCTGCAGCCAGATAGCCATCTACCAGCGCGGCCAGCGCCTGCGGCCGCGCCGGATACCATTGCCCGGCAATCGGCGAAGGCCGCACAGGGGCAATCGTCTTCCCGAACATGGCTCCCTCCCTTTACGAAGGCAAGGGTTCGTTTGCCCTGCCGAGGAATCGGTGAGGCCGATTAAATTGTAGCACGCTGCTCAAAGGGGAAAACGCCCCCCGGCCTGTGGATAACCCGACGTTTTCTGGGGAAAACCCGCGGGATTTGGGGAAAACTTTTTTTGCAAAACCCGAACGCGCCCCAAAATTTTGGGGTGCCAGGCCATCCGCTCCCAGATATGGAGGGCGCGATAAAGTTGGGGATTTTGCCCGAAAAACTGTGGAAAAGTTTTACCCAGCCCATCCCCAGGCGTGGGGGAAAACCCTCCGCCCCGCTTCCCCTAAATAGCGCCTTTGCAGCCACCTTTCCGAACCTTCAACGCCACATCTACGGGTGGCTTTCGTGTTTTACCCCTTTTCCCCAAACCCTACGACGGCTACGACAACCATTTCCTTCTGTTTTGAAAATGGGAAATCATACCCGCACCGTCTGCCCCTTTTCAACCAATAAGCCCCCTGAGAACAGGGGGCTTGAAGTTTTCAGGGAAAGCAAAAAGGCCGCCGGGTTACAGCAAGCCCTTGTTTTTCAAAAATTCATCCATTGCTGCCAGCAAAGTTTCAATATCGTTCATTTGCAATTCGCCCATGTGGGCAATGCGGAAGGTTTTGCCTTTGAGCGCACCGTAGCCGTTGGCAATGCGCATGTTGCGTTTGAGCAGAAAAGCGTTAATTTCGCCGACATCCAGGCCGTGGGTGTTGGCTACGGCGGTTACGGTTTTAGAACGGTAGCCTTCTGCCGCAAACAGGTCAAGGCCGCGGGAAAGCGCCCAGGCGCGCACGCGTTTGGCCATGGCCTCGTGGCGGGCAAAACGGGCTTCCAGCCCTTCGGCCAGAATGCGGTCAAGCTGGTAATCCAGGGCAAAGACCAGCGAAACCGCCGGTGTGGCGGGGGTGGAATCTTTCAGGCGATGTTTTTCCAACCGCAGGAAGTCAAAATACCAGCCGCGATGAGGCACTTTTTCGGCGCGGGCCATAGCCCGGTCGGAAACGGCGCCTAACGCCAGGCCCGGTGGCAGGGCGAGGCATTTTTGGGACGAGGTCAACACCATGTCCAGGCCCCAGGCGTCCATTTCCAGTTTGGCGCCGCCCAAAGAGGACACCGCGTCCACGCAAATCAGCGTATCGGGGCTGATTTCGCGGACTACGGCGGCGATGTCTTTGATGGGGTTTTCCAGCCCCACGGAGGTTTCGTTGTGGACGACGGTGATGATTTCGTAGTGGTCTTTTTTCAGGGCGGCGGCTACGGCTTCCGGTGTTACCGGTTGTCCCCATTCAATTTCCAGGCGGGTAACGGTTTTGCCATTGGTTTCGGCCACCTCAGCCCAGCGTTTGCCAAAAGCGCCGTTGACGCAGGCCAGCACCTTTTCTTTGGCCAGGTTGCGCACTGCGGCTTCCTGCAGGCCGGTGCCCGAAGAGGCCGTGATGAAAACGCGGTATTGTGTGAAGAACAATTGGCGGGCTTTTTGTTCGGCGCGGTGGAAGACGGTCTCAAATTCGGCGCTGCGGTGGGGAATCATGGGGTGGGTTTGCGCCTGAAGGACGTCTTCTGCAACGTCTACCGGCCCGGGCACGAACATGGGAGACATGACAACCTCCTGAGAGCGAATATGGGTCAGAGGGATTGTAACACCCTTGCGCCGGGGGTCAACACGAGGGGAAGAGAAAGGGGAACACACTGCACCAGAAACTGGTGGGGGCGAAGTACAGGAAAACACCCACGGCCACGCAAAGGAAAAGCAGCGCCGCGATCAGGAAGAACACCCACCCGAACGATTTGCGGCGCTGCGGGGTGGGGACTGCTGCCGGAGGCGGTGCGGCCGGAATGGGCTTTTTGGGGGGCGGCGGCGGGGGCGGCGCAGCCTGCAAGGTTTCGGCCGAGACGGCTACGGTCGCGTTGGGGTCGGATACCTGCTCGTACATCAGCACGACTTTGGGGCCGAGGCGGACCTCATCGCCCGGACGCAGGGCGTAAGGGGTGGTGAGGCGCTGCCCGTTGATGAACGTGCCGTTGGTGGAGCCGAGGTCTTCTATCACATAGCCGTGTTCGCTGCGGGTCAGGCGGGCATGGCGGCGGGAGATGTCGGCTTCGGCAATGACGATGTCGTTTTGAGCATCGCGCCCGATGTGAATTTCGGCATTTTCCAGCGCGTAGGCGGTGCCAATCACGCCGCCCGCTTTAACCACCAGGCGATAGAGTGTGCTGTTCACGGGTTCCTCCTTTATTGAGACCGGGGGGCTGCCGACGTGGGCGCGCGGCGGGAGGGGGGCAATGTTTTGCGTGCGCGTCGTGCAGAATGAGCAGAAAAGGGTGCTCAGATACATTCTTACTATAGCACAAAAAACAAGCCCCTGCGTCAAAGCAGGGGCTGTGGAAGGGGACCTGGAAGCGGCGCGGCATCAGGCTTCGCGGAATTCGCCATCTACAACTTCGCCTTCGCCGCTTTCGCCGTCGGTTGAACTGCCGGGGCCGCTGCCGTTGGTTCCCGCTGCAGCCGCTCCGCCGGTTTGTTGCTGTTGTTGGTAGAGCTGCTGGCTGAGGGTGTGCCACATTTGCTGCACTTCTTCGGTCAGGCGTTTGATGCGTTCCAGGTCGTCGCCTTTTTGGGCTTCTTTCAGTTCGTTGACTTTGTTCTGGATGCGCTCGCGCTCGTCGGCGGGCAGTTTGTCGCCCAGGTCGCGCATGGTCTTTTCGGTCTGGTACACCAGCGTATCGGCGGCGTTGCGGGCTTCCACAAGTTGGCGGCGGCGCTGGTCTTCGGCTTCGTGGGCTTTGGCTTCCTGCACCATGCGCTCAATTTCTTCTTTGTTCAGGTTGGTGGAAGCGGTGATGGTCACTTTTTGCTCTTTGCCGGTGGCTTTGTCGCGGGCGGTGACGTTGAGGATGCCGTTGGCGTCAATGTCAAAGGTCACTTCAATTTGCGGCACGCCGCGCGGTGCGGGCGGGATGCCTTCCAGCCGGAAGCGGCCCAGGCTCATGTTGTCGGCGGCCATCGGCCGCTCGCCTTGCAAAACGTGAATGTCTACGGCGGTCTGGTTGTCTTCGGCGGTGGTAAAGACCTCGGTCTTCTTGACCGGGATGGTGGTGTTGCGCGGGATGAGCACGGTCATCACGCCGCCCAGGGTTTCCACGCCCAGGCTCAGCGGGGTCACATCCAGCAAGAGGACATCTTTTACTTCACCCGCCAGCACGCCGGCCTGAATGGCGGCTCCGATGGCGACGACTTCGTCGGGGTTGACGCCCTTGTGGGGCTCTTTGCCGGTCAACTGGCGCACCAGTTGCTGCACCATGGGCATACGAGTTGCCCCGCCGACCAGCACCACTTCGTTCAGGTCTGCGGGGTTGAGGTTGGCATCTTTCAGGGCGGCAAAGAAGGGCCCTTTCAGCCGTTCTACCAGGTCTTCGGTCAATTGTTCAAATTTGGCGCGCGTGATTTTGGTGACCAGGTGTTTGGGGCCGTCTTGGGTGAGGGTGATGTAAGGCAGGTTGACTTCGGTTTCCATGACGGTGGAAAGTTCAATTTTGGCCTTTTCGGCAGCTTCGCGCAGGCGCTGGAGGGCGTCGCGTTGCTGCCGCAGGTCAATGCCGTGTTCCTCCTGGAATTCGTCGGCCAGGTAGTTCACCAGGCGTTCGTCCCAGTTGTCGCCGCCGAGGTGGGTATCGCCGTTGGTGGCTTTGACCTCAATGACGCCGTCACCGACTTCCAGGATGGAGACGTCAAACGTGCCGCCGCCCAGGTCAAAGACCAGGATGGTCTCGTTGGTTTTCTTATCCAGGCCGTAAGCCAGTGCGGCGGCGGTGGGTTCGTTGATGATGCGCAGCACTTCCAGCCCGGCGATTTTACCGGCGTCTTTGGTGGCCTGGCGCTGGCTGTCGTTGAAGTAGGCGGGCACGGTGATGACCGCTTTGGTGACCGGCTCGCCCAGGTAGGCTTCGGCGTCGGCCTTGAGTTTGGCGAGGATCATCGCCGAGATTTCCTGGGGCGTATATTCCTTGCCGGTGGCGGGGATGTGGACCCGCGCATCGCCGGCGGGGCCTTTGACCACCTTGTAAGACACCATGTTGCGTTCTTCTTCTACCTCATCGTAGCGCCGCCCCATGAAGCGCTTGATGGAGTAGATGGTGTTTTCGGAATTGGTGATGGCCTGCCGTTTGGCGAGTTGCCCCACCAGCCGCTCGCCGTTTTTGTTGAAAGCCACAACCGACGGGCACAGCCGCGAGCCTTCTGCCGTTGGGATGACGACCGGGTTGCCGCCTTCCATGACGGCTACCACACTGTTCGTGGTTCCCAGGTCGATGCCGATGATTTTGGCCATAGAAAACCTCCTCTTTTTCGGGTTCAGGCCGGAGGGCCTGTTGTTTTCTTCTGTAAAGTGCACTTTTAGCATACCAGCACTTTGCAAGAAGTTTGTTAACGCACTGTAGGAAAAAGATTAAAGGAGGAACGGTGGAAAGCGTGGTAGACTTTAAGCGAGTGGCAACACTCGCTGCGTGCATCCGATGTTCCCAACCAAACCTCAAGGAGGAAGTGCAAGATGAAAGCCAAAAAGTTTCTCGCTTTGCTCGCCCTTCTGGCCTTCGTGTTGCCTGCCGTGTTGACGGCGTGTGGCCCGAAGGCCACGCCGACCGCCGCGCCGGTTAAGACCCAGGCGCCTGCGGCAACGGAAGCCCCCGCGGCAACGGAAGCTCCGGCTGCAACCGAGGCGCCCACGGCTGCTCCGCAAAGCCCTCTCGGGGTCAAGCCGGCAGACCTGCAGGGCGTGACCGTGACTTTCTGGCACGTCTGGAGCCGCGGCACCGGTGAACAGCTCCAAAAACTGGTGGATGAATTCAACGCCACCAACAAATGGGGCATCACCGTGAAGGCCGAAAACCAGCAGGGTTACGGCCAGATGTTCGACAAAATGAACGCCGCCATCAACTCCGGCGACCTGCCCAACATTGTGGTGGGCTACAACAACCAGATGGCTGCCTGGGACGATGCCGGCGGCGTGATTGCCGACATGAACCCCTACGTCAACGACCCGGTTTACGGCTTCACCAAAAAAGAACAGGCCGACTTCTACCCCACCTTCTGGAAACAGGACGTCATGAACGGCAAGCGCCTGGGCTTCCCGGTGATGCGCTCCGCGCAGGTGATGTTCTACAACGTCACTTGGGCCAAAGAACTCGGCTTTGATCACCCGCCGAAAACGGTGGACGAGTTCAAGGCGCAGACCTGCGCGGCAGCCAAAGCCAATAACGAAGACAACAACCCCGATAACGACGGCACCGGCGGCTACATCTTGAACACCGGCGCCTCGGTGATTGCCAACTGGATTTGGGCTTTCGGCGGCGATATTGTGGATGCTAACGGCAAATACACCCTCAACACGCCTCAGGCCGAAGAAGCCCTCACTTATTTGAAAGACCTCTATGATGGCGGCTGCATCTGGAGCGGCGTGAACAAATACCCCAACCCCGAATTTGCCACCCGCCAGGCGCTGTTCACCAGCAGCAGTATTGCCGGTTTGCCTTACCAGCAAAAGGCTATGGAGAAGAATAACAGCACCGACGAGTGGACCCTCATCCCCTTCCCCTCCAAGAGCGGCAAGCCGGTGATGGATGTCTACGGGCCTTCTTTCGCCATTGTGAAATCTACGCCCGAACAGCAACTGGCTTCCTGGCTGTTCATCAAGTGGTTCACCTCGCCTGAGAACCAGGCCAAGTGGGTGGAAGCCAGCGGTTACTTCCCCACCCGCAAAGCCACCTTCAAATACCTGGGCGACTACATCAAGTCGCACCCGCAATGGGCGGCCGTGCGCGCCATGGTGGAATCCGGTTACGGCAAGTTTGAGCCGCGTGATGCCTCCTGGAACGCCGTCCGCAAGGCCATGGGCGATGCTTACGCCCAGATTTTCCAGCAGGGCTTCAGCAAAGACCAGATTCCGCAGGTGCTGAAAGACCTGCAGAAGCAGGCTGAAGAGGCTTACGCCGAGGCGCACCAGTAATTTCTGAAAGCCGGAAACGCCAACGCCCCCGACCCTGAGGCCGGGGGCGTTTTTTATGAAAAAGCGTGGCTGCTGCTTATCCGCCGGAAGGCAGCCAGCCGCGGCTTTCTAAATAGTCCAGAACTTTTTGCACGCTTTCTTCTACCGTTTCTTCGGCCGTGTTGCAGACCACTTCGGGGTGCTCCGGCGGTTCGTAGGGGTCGGAGATGCCGGTGAAGTTCTTGATTTCCCCGGCCAGCGCCTTTTTGTAAAGCCCTTTGACATCGCGGCGGATGACTTCATCCAATGGCGCGTCGACGAAGACTTCCACGAAGTTGGGGATGCGCTCGCGTACTTTTTCGCGCGTCTCGCGATAGGGGGAAATCAGGGCGCACACGGCCGCCACCCCGTTGCGGCTCAGCACCTCGGCCACCCAGCCGACGCGCAGCACGTTGGTGTCGCGGTCTTCCTTTGAGAAACCCAGGCCCTTGCTCAGGTTGGTGCGGATGACATCGCCGTCCAGCACTTCCACTTTCATGCCGCGGGCGCGCAGCACTTCGGCAACCCGGCGGGCAATGGTAGATTTTCCGGCCCCCGACAGGCCGGTGAACCAGAGGGTAAAACCTTCGTGTTCCATAAAGTACTCCTGTGTCAGGTGTTGTGGTGTTTCAGCCCTTCAATCAATACCTCGCTGACTTCGGGGCGGGTGAATTCCACCGGCAGCGGCTCGCCGCGGCGCAGCATTTCCCGCACCTGCGTGCCCGAAAGGTAAACCCAATCCTCTTGACCGTGGGGGCAGGTTTTGGCGGTCACCACAGCCTGGCATTTGCGGCAATAGAACGCGTGCTCAAAGAACAGCGGCGTGATGCCGATGTCTTCCGGCGGGAATTCGTCAAAGATGCGTTGGGCGTCGTAAGTGCCGTAATAGTTGCCCACGCCTGCGTGGTCGCGCCCCACGATGAAATGGGTGCAGCCGTAATTCTTGCGCGCCAATGCGTGCATGATGGCTTCCCGCGGGCCGGCATAGCGCATGGCTGCGGGAAACACGCCCAGTACGACGCGATCTTTGGGATAGTAAGCCGCCAGCACGGCGCGGTAACTGGCAATCCGCACGTCGGCGGGGATGTCGTCCTTTTTGGTTTCGCCCACGAGAGGGTGCAGCAGAAGGCCGTCCACGATTTCCAGCGCGGTTTTCTGAATGTATTCGTGCGCCCGATGGATGGGGTTGCGGGTCTGGAAGCCGACCACGCGCCGCCAGCCGCGCTCGGCAAACATCTGGCGCGTTTGGGCGGGCGTGTAGCGGATTTCGGGGAATTCGGCGGCGGTGGCCGTTGGCCAGTCGAACAGCCAGAAGTCGCCGCCGAGCAAAAAGTCGCCTTGAGCGTAAATGCGTGCGACCCCCGGATGCGCTTCGTCGGTGGTGCGATAGACTTCGCGCGCTTCGTGGTGTTTGTGGTAAGGGTAGATTTCATCCACCACCATGATGGCCAGCGGGCGGCTGCCCTCGCACAACGCCACTTCATCGCCGGGTTTCAGGGCGCTGGCCTGGCGTTCCGAAACGGCCAGCGTGACCGGCACCGGCCATACCAGGCCGTCGGCAAGCCGCATTTCGGCCACCACGCGGGTATAGTCGTCGCTGCGCATGAAGCCGGTGAGGGGGCTGTACGCGCCGATGGCGATCATTTCCAGGTCGGCGAGGTTCATGCGCGAAAGGGGAATGCAGGGCAGCGTTTGGGCTTTCTCGCGGGCAGCTTCCCGCAGGCTGCCGCGCAAAGCGCGGTCCACCAGCGCCCCGCCGTGGGGAGGAATTAACTTTGGGGATTTCATGAACACACCTCATTGAGAAAATCTGCTGGTGGGCTTCAGACCAGCAGGCGGATACCCGCCAATAATACCAGAAAGCCGAGGAACAGGCGAACGGCACGGGTGGGCACCCGCGTGACCAGTTTGGTACCGATAATGGAACCGGGGATAGCCCCCATAAGCAATTGCGCCAGCAAAGGCCACAAAACGAAGCCGTGCCACGCGTAGGTGAGCATGGGGAAAAAGGCCAGCAAGGCGCCCACGAGCACATTAAGCCCCACCAGATGCTCGGCGGGGATAACGAAAAATAACAGCATCACGGCGACCAGCAGGGTCCCGCTGCCCACCGAGGTCATGCCGACTAAGAGGCCAATGGCGACCCCCAGGAGGACGTCTTGCCACCAGGACGGCCAGCGGTCGCGATGCTCGCCACCGCGGGCTTTGATCCAGCCCAGGGCGCGCCCCACCACCAACAGGGCGGCCACGGCCAGCATGATGCCCAACAGCCGCGGCAGGGTCTGTTCCACCCATCGGCGGTTATGCACCTGAGAAACCACAAACCAGGAAGCCATCAGCGAAGTTGGGACGCTTCCCAAAGAGATGTAAAAAGCCGGGCGCAGCCAAAGGGTGCCCTGTCTGCGGTGCTGCATGGCGCTGACCGACTTGGTGGCAAAGGCAAAGGCCAGGTCGGTGCCGATGGCGTGAATGGGGTTGAGATGGAGCCCCAGTAACAGAAAAGGCGTCATCAGCACACCGCCGCCGATGCCGGTAAGGCCCAGCAAGAAGCCGATGATCAACCCGGCCAACCCGTTGAAAAGCATGCCCGGTCATCCGCCTGCAGGTTGTTCCAACGCGGCTAAGGCGAATTCCAGCGCCCGGATGCCGTCCTCAAGGGTGCAAATCGGCTCGGCTTCGCCGCGCACCACGGCCAGAAAGTGCGCCATCTCGGCCAGGAACATGGCGTTGCGTTCCCACCCTTTGGGAAGGCGGGCGGTTTCCCATTGCCCCCTGGCGGCCTGCCAGAGCCGCGCCTCGCCGGTGGTGTAGTTCCATTGGATGGTGCCTTCAGTGCCCAGCGCCTCCAGCCAGTGGGCGGCAGGGCGCTGGTGGTAGTTCAGGTGCACGCTGCCCAACGCCCCCCCGGCAAAGCGCAGGCCGATTTCGGCGGTGTCTTCCACGCCCTGCAGTTCCAGGTCGCTCAGGCGGGCGGTATAAGCCCAGGCCACTTCGGCCTCGCCCACCAGGAAACGGAGGTAATCCAGAGGATGGCTGAGGGTGCGCACCACGCCGCCGCCCAGGTCGGCGCGGGCGGCGTAACTCTGGCGGTAGTCTTCCCACGGATGCCAGTCGGGCAGGTATTCGCCCCAGTGGGCGCGCACGAACAGCGGGCGGCCAATGGCCCCCTGCTGCAGCCACGCCCGCACCTGCCGCAGGGTGGGGTGAAAGCGAAACTGGAAGCCTACCAGCACCCGCGCACCGGTTTCCTGCGCCGCGCGGCGCAGTTCGTCCACGCCTTGCAAATCGGGGGCAACGGGCTTTTCCAGCAGCAGGTGGCAGCCTGCCTGCGCTGCAGGGATAGCGACTTCCAGGTGCAGGGAAGTAGGGCTAGCGACGATGACCGCGTCGGGGCGGTAACGGTTAAGGGCGGTGCGCAGGTCGGTTTCGGCGGGGAAGGCGGCCAGTTCGTCGTCGGGCAGGGTGGCGCGGTGGGTGCGGTAAAGCACGATGTCGCGCTGGCCTAAAGCCAGCAGGTTGCGCAGGTGGCGGCGTCCGATGGAACCTAATCCGGCGATGAGAAAGCGCATGAGAACTCCTTATCCCAGAAGGTTCAAGAAAAATGCCGCTGTGCGCCGGCCCGCGCTGCCGTCGGTGTAGGTGCATTCCCGCCGAATGAAGGCCCGGCGCGCCTCGGCTTCGGCTTGCGGTTCGTGGAGGTAGGCGTTGAGGGCTTCCCGCAGGCCTGCCTCGTCGTAAACCACTTTCCCCGCGCCCGAAGCGCGAAACCGGGAATGCGTCGGCCAGCCGCCGATTTGCGAAAGGGGCAGGTAGAAGTTGTTTTCCCACCCCGTGGGATGGTCAATGCACACGCTGACCACCGGCGTGTCGTGGATGGCGGTTTCCACCACCATGGTGGAATACACCGTGGTGAACACATCCGCGTGGCGCATCATGGACGATTTTTCGGGCATGTCTTCGCCGGAGTAGTAGCCCAGCGAGCCGCCCAGGGGCACCGGCTCGACCACGTGCACATGGGGAAGTTCCCGCGCCAGGGCGCGAATTTGCTCGCGTTCGCGGGCAAAGCGAGGGACGGCGTCAAGAAAGTGGTTGGGGTGCAGGCGAATCAACAACTGGGCGGGGAAGTCCAGCGCGTCTTCGGCGACCAGCCGGGCCAGGGCTTCCACGTTTTGGATGTTGGGCGAAAAGGTGATGAAACTGGCCGCGTAGGCTATCAGTTTCCGGTTGGGGGCGAGGCCGTGGAGGCGGAAGTAATCTTCCCGCGGCATTTCCCAGCGGCGCAGAAAGTAGCCGTCATAGGAAGGAATGCCGCCGATGTGCACACGTTCCGGCTGCCAGTCGGAGCCTTGTACCAGTTCCTCTTTCTGGATTTCCGACCAGCAGGTGATGTGAGCCACCGGCGCGCCGGGCAGGCTGTAACTGCTGGAATTATCCCAGCCCACGATGACCGCTGCGGTGGGGATGCCGGCCGCGGCGGCGTCGCGCAGCAGGTAGCGGTCGTCGCGCCAGCCGGGGGTGGCGGCAACGACCAGGTTGGGGCGGTAGCGGGCGAAAAGGTCGTCGTACAGGTGGGGCGTGAAGCGTTGTTGGAGGCGCACCAGCGCCTGCCGGGCGGCCTTGCTGCGCCGCAGCACGCCGACGGCGGCTTTAGCGGCGGGCATCAGGGCCTTGCGCTTGCCGTGGGCTTCGGCTTCCACCTGCCGGATGTAACTCTCCACGGCTTCCAAGTTGATGCGGTTGGAAGCGCCCGCCCGCCGGAAGAATTGCAGCCACCATTGCAGGCGGTAGTTTTCTTCGTGGAAGTACCGCCGCACCTGTGCCAGCCGCAGCCCTTCGAAAATCAGCCCCGGCCGGCCGAAGCGCTTTTCCAGCCGTTGGGTCAGCGTGTCGTCGGTGAGAACGATGACTTCTACCCCCGCTTCCAGCAGGCGGCTGACGACGTCGCTTTGCAAAAAATAGACCACGGCCAGGCCGTGATCGGCGCTGATCATGACGCGAGGCGTGCTCATTCGCTTACCCGTTTGTAGTAAAGTTGGAAAATGCGGTTGTAGAGGAACAACAACCCCCGCCGCACAAAGGGGAAGTCGGCCAGCGCGTAGAGCCAGCGACGGCCGCGGTGAGGCGTGCTCGGCGGTGAGGTGGTGGGCTTTTGCGCCAGCGCCAGGATTTCCGCGGAAGGCACATTGCCGATGTGTTGCACGTAGCGCCGCGGCAGGCAGAGGCGCAGGTAGCCCTTCGCGTTGATGCGGCGGTCTAACAGCCGCTCGTCACCCATCGCGTGGCGCATGGGCAGGGGCAGCACTTCCCGAAGCACCGCTTTGGGGGCGACGAACTGGAAATGCCCCGCACCGGCAAAGACTTCCATATCTTTGTAGCGCACGCGAATATCTTCGCTTTCGTGGTAAGTGCGGCGGGCTTCTTCTTCCGTGAAGCCCAGGCTGAGCACGTGGGCGCGGTAGTCTTCCCACGCTTGCAGCACACCATGCTCTATGGTGGCTTCCGGCTCGCGTTTGGCCCAGGCCAGCGTGCTGGAAGAAATCTCTACCGGCGGGCGGACGGGGGTGCCGGTCACCATGCCCACCCGAGGAAAGGTTTTCAGCACCTGCAGGTGGGCTTCCAGCCAGCCGGGGTAGAAGTAGATGTCGTAGTCGGCAAAGGCCACGAACTTGCCCGGTGCGGCCTGGAAGGCGAAATTCCAGGCGCCGGGAATGCCGACGTTTTTCTCCGAGAGCACCAGGTATTGAATGCGCCCCGCCTGATGCTCTTTGAGCAGGTAGTCGCGTACTTCAGGGCAACTGGCGTTGTCAAACACCAGCAGGTCAAAGGGCACGCGGGTGTTGGCCCACAGGCTTTCCAGGCTGATCTGGAGCACTTCCAGGCTGTGCTCAAAGTAGCCGCTCAGGTAGGGAATGAAATTGACCACCACCACCGTGACCTCTTGCGGCGGCGGCAGCGGCGGGCGGCTGACTTTGACCGGGTTTTGTCCCACGCGCATGGGGGCTCCTTGTGGAAAAAATGGGGGAAGACCTGACCGGTCGCCCTCGTTACTGCAACGCCTTCAGGCGGTTGCGGGCAAAGTTCAGCAGGGCAAGAGCAACTCGCGACCGCGGGTACCCGCGGCGCTGCAGGCCCAATTCGACCCGCCGCAAGAGGGCAATGTGCGGGCGGAAGTACCGCCGCAGCCGGCCGTTTTCCAGGCGGTGGGTGGCTTCCCACAGGCTGAACATGCGGCTGCGCCCCCCCGCCAGCCGGACATTGACCTGCGACTCTTCCACATCGTACACCCGCCGACCCGCGAGGTGGGCGTAATCGTGGTTCTGGTGCACGGCCAGGACGTCGGGTGTGGCGTCGATCACCTTCCAGCGCCGGGCGCGGGCGTGGTAAATCATCCAGTTATCCCATCCGGCGCGCCCCACGGCAAAGGGGGGCATATCGGCGTAGGCCGCTTTCGGGAAGACGAAGTAGTCAATGCCGAAAGGTGAGTGCAGGCGGCCGCGGCGGGAAACCTCCTCCCGCAGGCGGTCGGCCCAGCCCTGGCCGAAGGCCAGCGGGGTGGTGATGTCCACATCCCAGCGGCGGCCGACCATCAGGAAGCGGTCGGCCACTGCGGCGGTTACAGCCTGCACCGCCTGCAGGAAATCGGGCAGCACGATGATGTCGGCGTTGAAGTAGGCCAGGTAGGGGGCGCGGGCGGCTTCCCGGGCGCGGGCGAAAATGGATGAAATCAGCGGCGTGCCTTGCTCGTTGCGGGCCACTTCGGGCAGGTGGCGCACGCCCAGTTCGGCCGCGGTTTCGGCCAGGCCCGGCTCGTCGCCGAGGAGCAGCACTTCCACCGCCGGCCCCAACGCCAGCCACGAGCGGATGGCGTTGCGCTGGATGAGGGCGATGTGTTCCCGGTCAAAAGGCTTGGGGGCGGAAAAAAGGGTCAGCAGGGGAGAGGTCATGGCTTCACCGGCGGGCGGCAGTACAGCGCGCCGATGGTGTCGGTGCCGCAGGGCGTGCCGCCGTTGTGTTTCAAGAGCGCCTTCCACCACAGGCGGCTGCGGTCGGCGCCGGGCTGCCACAGCAGCACGACCACGCCGCCGCGCGCCCGCCATTGTATCAGACGCGTGTCGTGGTGAGAAGCCTCCGGCCACAGCATGTAGCGCGGCAGGTCATCCAGCCCGAAGGCGGAGCGTTCCAGCCAGATGAGCAGTGCGGGCCAGTTGTTGGAATAGAGCGGCGTTTCCGGCGGCATGGCAGCGACTTTGTGAAGCACGCCCGCGGCCATGCTTTGGTGCCAGGGGCGGGCGGTGTAGCCTTCGCCGAAATAGCGCAAATAGAGCAGCGTCTGGTGGGCGGCCGAGGTAGGCGATTTCATCCACGCCAGCAGCGCCACAGCCGCCAGCGCGGCGGCCACCTGCAGCGCCCGTTCCCGCCGCGGCCACGTGGCGCGCAGCCAGGTGGCCAGTGCGGCCAGCCCGCTCACCAGCCACATGACGAAGGCGGGTGTGTACATGCGGAAATCCAGCGCGGGCGGCGGGGCGATGAAAATGAACATGAACGCCAAAAAGGGAAACCAGGCGAACGCGTCCAGCGCGGCCAGCAGCGCCAGGGCGACCAGGGAGGCATTGGCCTCGGGCTGCCGTTGCCGGCGCAAAAGTGCAGCCACCCACCCTGCCGCGACCAGGGCAACCAAAACCCAGAACGCGGCCACGGCAGCCAGCGGCGGGTTCTGCCAGGCAGGGAACACGGCGGTCAGGAAGGTGTGCCCCGTGCGGCGCAGAAACACCCCCAAAGCGGGAAGCCATTGGGCCGGGGAAGTCCAGCCGCCCGGCGGCTGCCCCGCGACGCGGGCGTACACCATCCACGCCCCAAAGGGCAGCAGGAAAACCGCTCCGCCTGCCACGGCCTGTTTCAGCCGCGCGCGCCACGGCTGCGCCGGCCGGAAGGCCAGAGGTGCGAGTACGAGCACAAACCCGGCGTGCAACCCGGCATAGCGCACGCTCACGCTGAGCGCAGCCACAACCACCGCAGCCCACCACCAGCGGCTGCTATCTCGCTGCACACTGCGCCATAGCGCATACAGCCATGCCGCCAGCAACACCAGAAACGGCGGCTCCGACATCAGGCTGGTGAACGCCCGCGCCACCGGCAAACCGGTCGCCAGCAGCACCATGCCCAACAGCCCCAGGGCAGGCCAGCCAGTGGCTTCGTAGAGCCACCAGCCCACGATGAACAAAAAGAGCGCCAGCGAGGCCACATCCAGCAGGCGGCCGGCGGCGATCCAATCGTTGTGGGTGAGGCGCATGGCCGCAGCCACCAGCGCGGGGTACCCCGGCGGGTAATGGGTCAGCAGCGTGATGCTGCCGTCGCTTTGCAGGGAAACCACGCCCTGCCCGGCCAGGATGTGCCGGGCGGCGTCCACATAAGCGGCGCTGTCGGAATACGCCCACGGCCCCCAGGGGGCCAGGGCGTAGGCGTACGCCGCCGCGGAAAGGACGGCGGCGGCAAAGATGAGGAGCATTGGCAAGCGTTTGTCGGCGAAAGTGAAGCGTTGCATGGAAGGAGGCGGGGAGTCAAATCGTCGGATAGTCAGGGAGTCAGATAGTCGGGGCGAGGCGGCGGTAGAGGGCGAGCAGGCGCCGGAAGTTGCGCGGCCAGTCGGCGCGGGCTTCGGCGCGGCCGCGGGCGGCTTCGGCACGGGCACGCAATGTTTCGGGCGGCGTGTGGGCGGCTTCCAGCAGGGCAGCGGCCAGCGCGCCGACATCGCCATCGGGAAACAGCCAGCCTTCCTGCCCTTCGGCAACCCATTCGCGGTTGGAGGGGATGTCGGAAACCAGCACCGGCAGGCCGCTGGCGAGGGCTTCCATCAGGGAAACCGAGGAGCCGTCGCTGTGGGAGGCGCTGAGGTAGAGGTCGGCGGCGCGGTAATAGCGCGGCAGGTCGCGCTGGGAAACCTGCCCAAAGAAGTGCACGCGGTCGAGCAGGCGGGCTTCCTGAAAAATGCGGTGCAGCAGCGGCGCCAGCGAGCCGCCGCCGAGAAGCATCAGCCGCAGGCGGGGTTCCTGCCGGGCGGCGCGCACGAAAGCCCGCGCCATCACATCCACGCCATAAACCGGCTCCCACGAGCGGTTGTGGAGCACCACGAAGGCGTCTTCCCAGCCCAGGCGGGCGCGCAGGCCGTCGTCGGGGCCGGGCGAAAAGTGTTGCAAATCCACGCCCCACGGGAAGACCGTGACGTGCTCGCGGGGGAAGCCAAAATCGGCCGCGCGGCGGGCGACGGTTTCGCAATCGGCCACCAACGCGTCGCTGCGGCGGAGCACGAAACGGGTCAGGCGGCGGTAAAAGCCGCTGCGGTCGGCGTCGCGCAGCAGGTCAGAACCCCACGACATGCTCACCAGGGGGTGAAAGCCCAGCAGCGCGGGGAAGGCGGCCACGGCCTGAATCGGCCCGGCGTGGATGAGGTCGGGTTTGACCTGGCGCACCACCCGGCGGAAATCGGCGAACAGCGCCGGAAAATCGCGCCAGCGAAAGGGCTTTTGCCCGCCCCGCCAGCGGATTTGCCGCACCGGGGGCGGGAGGGGGCGGTCTTCGGTTTGCCGCCTGCCGCGCTGCAGCCGCAGGTAAGCCACCTCGTGCCCGCTTTCGGCGAGGGCGGCCAGAAAGCGGTGGTCGTGGGGGGTGTAGTCTAACGAGAAGTAGAGGAGGTGCATGGGG
>Ga0256829_1001545_pt1 | contig 18658 bp, 14 predicted proteins | sample 131447metaG_FD_185979 | JGI IMG/M metagenome (GOLD analysis project Ga0256829, IMG submission 185979) | Hydrothermal vent microbial communities from Lau Basin, Pacific Ocean - 131-447 | ecosystem: Environmental > Aquatic > Marine > Hydrothermal vents | place: Pacific Ocean: Lau Basin | collected...
CTCTGAAATGGATCCGGGCAATACTTGCTGCGACGCTGAATAAAACCACCTATCCTCTGCTCAAAGACTTTAAAGTTGCCTGTCAATAGGGCCTTGGTGAACGGTTACCAATGTAGGCACCACAAATGAGTTTGTCGATAAGGGCATCGGGCTCGTGATTTTTTACATGAGTAAGCAAACCCCGTGCATAGCGACTCGACGTAATATTCTCGTAGGGAATGTCAAACTCTTGCATTACCTCTAACACTTGATAAAAGTGGTGTAGCTCTTCTTTTATCAACATTACCATTTTATCTATTAAGTCTTGTCCGTAAGGCGTGCCAGATTTCGGTAACATAGACTTAGAAAGACTGTTGTGTTTTAACAAATCACGCCAATCGCCTTGCATGCGATAGGTAAAGTCTTCAAAAGGTTTTAACCAAGCGAGTAGGGCATCTGCACTTTCTTTATCTACCGCGTATTTGCGAATAAGGTACATGGCACTTTGTGCAGCCTTGAGCTCACAAATCAGATGATCAGTAAGAATCACACGAAGACTTTCTGGTTTCTTCGCTTCTAGTAACCAAGCTTCAGGTGTTTCACAATGAAGAAAAGCATTGATAGGAGAAAGGAGCTCTTTTGAATACATACACAACTAACTAATGACATTTTTGCGTATTATACCCAAAACCGAGCCTTTGCCCCAACTTGGAAACATTAATAAAAAACTAATCCTTTTTTCTAACAGGCTCATATAAGCCTGCAATTACTGTCAAAGGATTTTAAAATGAAAGCGCTGATACTTCTTTTCACTTTGCTGCTCACTGCGTGTTCCACAACTTACCCTAACCAAAACATTCTAAATCAGAATTTCCCATCTATTACCGGCACCAGTTTGTCGGGGAATACGTTGAACATTCCGGGCGACATGCAAGGAAAGCCAACCTTGTTTCTCATTGGATATAAGCAGGATAGTCAGTTTGATATTGACCGTTGGTTAATAGGCTTAGACATGACAGACACTCAAGTAGATGTTTATGAATTGCCCACCATTGCAGGAATGTTCCCACGTATGTTTAGTACGCAAATAGACAATGGCATGAGAAAAGGTATTCCCAAGGCGTTGTGGCAAGGAGTGGTTACTATTTACAAAGATGGAAGTAAAGTTCAGCAATTTACTGGTAATGAATACCCAAACAACGCAAGGGTAGTATTGATTGACGGTAGTGGGCGTATTAAATATTTTTACGACCAAGGCTTCTCCGTGGCTGCACTAAACGCAATGAAAGATGAACTGGCTAACTTATAGTTAAAAATTGCAATTTCTTGACCATTTGCTCAACAAAATGAAATACTGTGACTTGGTGAGTGTTCAGTGCAAGCAAACTTTGGAAGTTGACTATACTACTGCGTAATAGGGGAATGTGTTCCTAAAGTTCGCAAAGTTGCACTTTGTAAAATATCATTAGGGAACAATAGTCATTATTGGAAGTGTTGTGCGGCAAGTTAATATAGTCGTTCTATTTTGTCTGCTGCTAGCGTTTTCATCGCCAGTGGCATTAGCAAACGACGCTAGTAATCAAGCTGGCATTGTAGCTTTTGTCGACAAGGTCGCAGTGCCTTCTGTCACTGACTACCATGTGTTGCTTCCTAAAAAAATAGACCAGTATAACAATACTGTTGATTCAAAAGACAAAATCCTTTTAGCCCGCGGACTTGTGCTTTGGCATTTAATGATTGACGATCACGAGGGAACATTAACCTACGCCAATGAGCTACAAAGACTCGCTAATGCTTATGGTGACCAAGTTCATTTGGCGGTTGCACGGCTCTATATTGGTTATTTAGCAAATCCCGAGATGGCAGATGCCGTCGATTTTGTAAGTCAGTGGTCTAACAGCCTGAACGCTTCAATGGCGCAACATCCACGCATTAAAGTTCACGCAGATTTAGTGTTGACCTATACCAAATTAAGAGCTCAGATTTTTCCATTTGAACTACAATACCTTATTCAACACCTAGCAACGATCGGTGATGATTCATCGTTTATTCAAGAAAAACACATCATGCTATGGTCACTTGTTGCTCGGGGGTGGCATGTTGAACAAACGATGGAGTATTTAGACGAGTTTCTTGCTCACGCGAACAAATATGAGTTTCCTATTCACAAATACATCATCCTTTACAATATAGCGATTCTATTATCAAACTCAGAATATACCGATGCATCGGTGTATCTTGCCCAAGCCTATGTGAATTTGGCAGAACAACAAAATCACAAAGAAGAGCTATTCTATGGCTACGAGCGCCTAGGCGCAGCGTTGTCTCGAGGCAAACAATACGACAAGGCGAACATTGCCTTTGACAATGCTTATCGCTTTGAAGAATTTGGTGATCCAGAGTGGATAGCGCAAACCAACCTTATTCAAGCAGAAAACTATTTTTTCTTAGGTGACATTAGTAAGGGGAAAGTACTGCTTGAAAGTGCAGAATCGTTTTTGAAGGCTGAGGATGAAAATTATCGCGTTAACAAAAATTACATCAATCGCGTACTTGCAAAGTTAGCTTTACTGGAGGGGAATAGCGACGATGCGTTAGGGTATTACGAGGCGTACATACTTAACAATCGGAATGACGTTTACCAACGACGGATAGATGATATTCAAGGGGTACGATCATCTATGCAGCGGTTGATCGAGCAGGCTAAAAATAGTCAAGCACTAGCTGAACGTCGACTCACACAATTTCAGTACGCATCGTTTGTGTTAGTTCTGGTTTGTTTGGTTATTGTTGTGATGGCAATTCGCCAAAAAACGGTGTCTTCACAGCTTAAGTCTAAGACCATAGAACTTAAGAAAATAAGCCGACAAGACTCCCTTACCCAGTTGTTTAACAGAGGACATTGGGAATTGCAGGCGCAGTTGCAAATCGCTCAACACAAGCGATATGCCAATCACGTGGCTACGTTAGCTATGTTTGATATCGACAACTTCAAAGCTATCAATGATGACTATGGTCACGTAGCAGGAGATACAGTTATTAAATTTGTTGCAGATACGGTGCGACAAGAAATTCGCGAAGTCGACGTGGCAGGTCGATACGGTGGTGAAGAGTTTGCAGTACTGTTCCCACAAACCTCGGTACAAGAAGCCCTTCAGGTAACAGAGCGAATTCGAAAGACATTGGAAAAAGCAGTAATTGAATTTGACCATCAAAAGATAACCTTTACTGCGAGTTTTGGCTTAGCGTCGTTGGAAGCGTGTCACACGAGTGCGAAAGTTTGGGTTAAGGATGCTGATACCGCCTTGTATCAATCAAAAGAGAATGGCAAAAACCAATGCACCATATATAGCATGGATGGGGTTTAAGACTGCTTTTTATTTCTCATAAGCTAGGGCAGTCTTTTGGTACTGCCCAAGGTGTATCAAATTTAGTGGCCGTGCCCATGCCCCTCTAAGGCCCGCCCTTCAGTATCGTAAAAACCACTTGCACCTGCTTCAATAAAGCCCATATTAACCATGTTCGTTAAAAAGGGATCAGTGTGGTCATCGCCAATGTCTGCGTAGTCGGTTAGTTGATAGGCGTTCCTCGTAGCAAAAAACGCTGAAATAGCCTGCTTGTCAAAAGAAACCTCCTCGAGTGACCAATGGCGTATCTCTTCCCCTTGTGTCACGGTAAATGACTCAATCAGTTTTTGTTCGGGTAGCCATACCAGTGCTAATTCTACACCGTTGAGGGTGTGCTTCATTGTTTGTTTTTTGGAACAAGCAGCACCTTCTTCTTTAACTAGGGTCATCTCTGACAGCAGTGTGTCACTGATAAGTTGGTAGCGGTAGGAGAAGTCTTTTTCAACTCGGCCGTGAATGCTTTCTCCTGGTTGGTATTCAATACCGCGCTTGTGCTCATCGAAAAAGCGAACTGGTTTTATGTGTGAGCCGCGAACTAAGGTCCACATTTCACTGATATTGGTTTGAGAATACTGGTGTGCCACTGTGTTGTTTTGTCGCCACAATGTCAGCTCAGTAGTTGGGGTTTCATGACCGTGCTTTGACACGGTGACAGAATAGTGGGCACTTAGTGCATCGGAAGTCGAGTCACATAAGCTAGTGGCTTGAGAAATACTGCTGACTAGTGCCAAGGTTGCGATAATAAATTTACGCATATTAAAAACTCCAAAAATACAAAAAGGGAGCAAGGCCTGCTCCCTTTTAACAACGTCTAATGGTTATTCCATTGCGTCTTCAGCTTCAGACACTAGGTCACCTGCGAACTCCATCACGTGGAAGATCACGCTTTGTTCGTTGGTACCATTGACTAAGAATGCCCCAGGCCCTTTGGCGTAAATACCAACGTCTTCACCTGAGTGGGTTTCTGAGCTTAGTGGCACGAGTGCTTCTTGGTGATACCCTGGCGTAGTGGTGTCTACGTCGGTAATATCTTTGCGGCCCGCGTCTGGGTCTAATGCGTAGGTTGCATCAGAGTTGGTCTCGTCACCAAAATCGCGATACCCACGACCATTGGTGTAGCCCAGTGTGGTGTATGGCGTGCCATCAGCGGCTTCAGCTGGTGTGTCTGAACCTACTGAAACAACTTTCCCTAGGATAGGGTTGCCGCGTTTTGGGTAACCCGCAATGGTAAATACGTGACCGTGGTCAGCAGTAACAATAATTAGCGTATCTTCGTCATTGGTTAGCTCATCGGCAACAGCAATCGCATCAGCAAAAGCGATGGTGTCGTATAGCGCACCATAGGCGTTGCCCGCGTGGTGAGCGTGGTCAATACGGCCAGATTCAACCATCAGGAAGAAGCCTTCCTCGTTGTTGTCGAGTACTTGAATAGCTTTGCGTGTCATCTCTGCCACCGAAGGCTCACCCGCAATATCGTTCGCACGGTCAGCTTCATATTGCATGTGTGACTCGTTAAACAAGCCAAATACGCGCTCTGTGGTTTCGGAATCGATACCGTTAAAGCCAGTTTCGTCGTAAATGTATACACCATTGGTGTACATAGCTTGCCATTCAGCGGTAAGGTCGCGACCATCGGTGCGATCACCTTCTACAGAACTTGACGCATCTGGGCTGTTAAATGCAGCGTCGCGAGGCAAGAAGTGACGACGACCTCCGCCCATGACCACTTCAATACCGTCAACATCTAAGCCTTCAAACTTAGCTTCTAGATTAGTTTCAAAGTTAACGAGTTGGTCGGCAATGTCAGTACAGCCGGCCGTGACTGCATCTGCTGGCATGTCTGAAACATCTTCCCAGTTTCTGTCTGCTGACTTAGCGTAAGTGGCCGCTGGTGTTGCGTGAGTAATACGAGCCGTGGAAATAACACCGGTAGACTTGCCTGCAATTTCAGCAAGTTCTAGTGCGGTCATTAGCTCATTACCCGCAACGGTAGCGCAGTTGCCCCGTTCAATGTCTTCGTCAACGCCAATAGTACCCACGTCAGTTTTCACACCGCTCATCATGGCTGTCATTGTGCCTGCTGAGTCTGGCGTTTGCGCATCAACGTTGTAAGTTTTAGATAAGCCCGAGAATGGGAATCTGTCGAAGCTCAACTGGTTTTCTTCACCTTGCAAGCCGTTCATCTGGCCTTCTAAGATACGTGCAGCCGTTACCGTTGAAATCCCCATACCGTCGCCAACGAACAAGATAACGTTCTTCGCTTGTCCGCGAAGCTGTTCAACAGCGGCTGCTACTTCCGCCTGAGTCGTCGCAGTAACCACCTGACCATCAACGCTAGATGCACTCATACTAGGATTAGTAGCATTCATCCATACTGCTTTGTTGGCTTCGACTTCCGCTTGAGCGGCGACAAACCAATCATTGTTCAAACTGGTAAGAATTTCACCTGGGTTAACTTCAGATGCACCTGGAACACAAACATAACTTGTTTGGTCAATTTCGTCGTCGCCTAGAACGCCATCGCCATTGTCATCAAGGCCGCTGTCAAAACGAACACCACTGTTAGGGCAGTTAGCATCGCCTACAGGCAGTGCTGTTTGCAGAGTAAGGCTGTTTACGCCATTGGTTCCGTCAGTACCGTCAGTACCGTCTGTACCATTTGTTCCATCTGTGCCGTCTACACCGTTAGTACCGTTGACACCATCTTTACCATCGTCGCCTTCCAAGAAGCAGCCAGATAGTCCTGAAACAGCGATTGCAATTAAACTGAGTTTTAATAGGTTCATGATTTACTCCCTTATTCGTTTACCAAACCAAGTGCTTGGTTCATAAGGTGGAAAACAACGTTCTGTTCTACAACACCTTGAGCAAGTTGGCTTCCAGGCCCAGTGGCGTGAAGAGAAATATCTTCACCTGAATGGGTCTCGGCGCTTGTGGGGATTAGTGCTTCTTGGTGGTAGCCAGGTGTTGTCGTGTCGACAGCCGTAAGGTCTACACGGCCTGTAGCAATGTCGGCAGCGTATGAAGCGTCAGAGTTGGTTTCTGTACCAAAATCTTGGAATCCGCGACCATTGGTATAGCCCAGTGTGGTGTATGGCATGCCGTCAGATGCTAGCGCAGGCTCTTCACTACCTACGTAAACGACTTTACCTAAAATTGGGTTACCACGTTTTGGATAGCCAGCAATGGTGAATACATGACCGTGGTCAGCAGTAACCAGAATGAGTGTTTCTTCTGGGTTAGTGTTCTCTAGCGCCGCGGTTACCGCAGCTTCAAAAGCTAGGGTATCGGTAAGTGCACCTGCCGCATTACCCGCGTGGTGTGCGTGGTCGATTCGACCAGACTCAACCATCAAGAAAAAGCCTTTGTCATTGTTATTTAGAATATTGATTGCGGTTTCAGTCATTTGTGCAATTGACGGCTCACCAGCAATATCATTGTCTCGGTCAGCTTCGTACTGCATATGAGATTCATTAAATAAACCAAACATACGTTCAGTTGATTCAGTATCGATAGCGTCGAAGCCGGTTTGATCGTATACGTAAACGCCGTTGGTATATTGGGCTTGCCACTCAGCAGTTAAGTCGCGACCGTCGGTGCGATCACCTTCCACTTCACTGCTAGCATCAGGGCTGTTGTATGCTGCATCTCTGGGTAAGAAATGACGACGACCGCCACCCATTGCCACTTCAATACCGTCTACATCAACACCGGTGTAACGGCTCTCTAAGTAGGTTTCGAAGTTAACGAGTTGGTCTGCAATGTCCAAGCAGCCACCAGTGACAGCGTCTTCAGGCATGTCTGAAACGTCTTCCCAGTTTCTGTCGGCTGATTTTGCGTAAGTAGCCGCCGGTGTGGCATGTGTAATTCGTGCAGTAGAAATTATGCCCGTTGACATGCCGCGAATTTCTGCAAGCTCCAACGCGGTAATCACTTCGTTGCCTGCTACTGTTGAACAGTCGCCTCGAACAATATCTTCGTCAACGCCGATAACACCAACATCAGTTTTTAGGCCCGACATCATCGCCGTCATTGTGCCCGCAGAATCTGGCGTTTGCGCGTCAACGTTGTAGGTTTTCACTAATGCCGTGTGTGGGAAGGTTTCGAAGCTAAGGTAACCTTCTTCACCAGGGTTTCCAGCAAGCTGGCCTTGATGAATACGCGCAGACGTTAGAGTAGAGATACCCATACCGTCACCAACAAACAAGATCACGTTCTTCGCTTTGAATTGATTGTTAGTATTTAGTTTTTCTGTAAGTCGAGTCTGTGCGTCTGTGAACCATGGGCTATCAGTTTGGTTTTCTGGTAAAACACTTGCGTGCAGACCAGACGAGACAGCAAGTGCAATTGCACCGTATGCCACTTTCCAGTTGAATTTCATGTTTTTGTCCTAAAGTTTTGTTTTTACCAAGTACAGTTTTATTGATGTTGGTAGTTTGCAAAATCATAAGATTTGTTTGTGGTTTTGACCTTGCAACTAGGACGAAGAGCGTAAGGAAGGAAATTGACGTTTTTTTGACTTATTTATTTCCACATTCTTACAGTTTTGTTAATGCGTTGATTTTATTGGATAATATATTTTATTTTGACTGGTTAATTAATAAAGTTTCCCGGCCAAGATTACTAAATATGCAATTTTTATTGGTTTACTGGTAATATTCTAACGGCCTTATTGAAATGTTATATTATAACTATTTTTTTTGGATGGAAATTGTATGGGCAATGTTATGGTATAGCTTTTTATTAAAGAAATTTACGGTGTTCTAAGGTTCGGGATTCTGGCGTGACTTTGAGCACGCTGCCTTGATCGTACCAATCGCCAAGGACTATTCTCGTAGCAGTACTTCCATTAATACGCAAACAATGTACGTTTGGTCTGTGGGTATGCCCGTGAATGAGTTGGTTCACCTTGTGGTTTTCCATGACTTTTACCACTTCATCAGGAGTAACATCCATAATTTCTGGCTTTAGGTATTTTTGGTTTTCTTTGCTTTTTGCTCGCCCTTTCTGCGCAGCTTTTCGTCGTACAGACAAGGGAAGTGCAAGCATTAATCGCGGCCACCACCAACTACGGGATTTTTTGCGAAACTTTTGATACGCCACATCACGGGTGCATAGCTCATCACCATGGGTAATTAGCGTAGGGGTACCGTATAGATCAATCACGGTTTGCTCGTTTAGCAGCGTCATTCCCGCTTTGCTCAGCCAGTCTTGGCGTATAGCAAAATCCCGATTGCCGTGAATGAAGTACACAGGGCAAAAATGGCTTACCGCTTTAAAAGCAGTAGCTACACTCTCGCTAAAAGACGTAATATGGTCATCACCAATCCATACTTCAAATAAGTCACCCAGTACATAAAGTGCATCGGCGTGTATTGCGTCTTCTTGTAAAAAGCGCATAAAGCACTCGGTAATATCTGGCCTGTCTGCGCTCAGGTGTAAATCGGCAATAAAGTAGGTAAATGACATAGGGGTTACTTGAGAAGAAAAACAAAAGAGGGCAGAGAACCGCCCTCTAGAAAATAGCTTACGCTACAGTAGCAGACTCAATAACTACTGATTCTACTGGCACGTCTTGGTGATAACCGTGGTTACCCGTTTTAACGCCTTTGATTTTTTCAACCACGTCCATGCCTTCAGTCACTTTACCGAATACACAGTAACCCCAGCCATTCATTGATTCGCTGGTGTGGTTAAGGAAATCGTTGTTGCTTACGTTAATAAAGAACTGACCTGTTGCAGAGTGTGGATCGTTAGTACGCGCCATGGCAATAGTGCCCGCGTCGTTGCTAACACCATTGTTTGCTTCGTTTTCGATAGGGGCTTTGGTGTCTTTTTGATCCATGTCTGGTGTGAAGCCACCGCCTTGAATCATAAAACCATTGATCACTCGGTGAAAAATGGTGTTGTCGTAAAAACCGTCGTTCACGTACGACAAAAAGTTTTCAACCGTTTTAGGCGCTTTGTCTGCAAAAAGCTCTAGTGTGATATCACCAAAATTTGTTTTTAACGTAACCATGTTGTGTGTCCTGAAATTCAATACGGCATTTAAGAGGCGTAATGGTAACGCAATTCACTCAAGAGTGGAATAAATGCCACTGACACTGGTTTTTGTTTAGGCAAGCTCGCTCCGTAATTTAACGAGTGGCGCAATTTACTTTTTACTTTACGCCGAAATCCCCTCCATGGGGGCTCGGCTTCGGAATCCTTGCCTCAGACGAAAGTAAAAAGTAAATCGCGCCACTCATAACCTCTAAAATACAATGCTAAATAGAACCACCAATGGTTTCTACTAAGTTTTAAGCACATAAAGTACTTATCAACTGGCCTGAGAGAATGCTAAACTCTGCGGCCAATTAATGCTGAAGGAAACAACAATTATGCTACATCTATACAATACCCGAACCCGTGAAAAAGCGAAGTTTATACCGCTTGAAGAAGGGAAGGTGGGCTTGTATGTGTGTGGTATCACTGTTTACGACCTCAGCCATATGGGACATGCGCGCACTTATTTGAGCTTTGATGTGTTGGTTCGTTATCTTCGCCATTTAGGCTACGACGTTAAATACGTTAGAAATATCACAGATATCGACGACAAAATAATTGCCCGTGCGAATGAAAATGGTGAAGCATTTGACGCACTGACTGCTCGTACGATTGCAATGATGCATGAAGACTTTGCCGCAATTAACTTGTTGCTGCCAGACATTGAACCAACTGTTACTGGTCACATGGATGAAATTGTTGAAATCATCCAAACGCTACAAGCAAAAGGCTTTGCCTACCAAGCGGACAGTGGCGATGTATTGTTCGACGTAAGCAAGTTCCCAGATTACGGCAAGTTGAGCAAACAAGATTTAGAGCAGCTTAACGCAGGTGCTCGTGTTGAAGTGGCATCGGGTAAAGACGACCCTCTAGATTTTGTACTGTGGAAAACCGCTAAGCCAGGCGAGCCTTCGTGGTCTTCTCCTTGGGGCGAAGGTCGTCCGGGGTGGCACATTGAATGTTCTGCAATGAACCACAAACATTTGGGCGCACACTTTGATATCCATGGTGGTGGTTCGGACCTTACCTTCCCACACCATGAAAACGAAGTAGCGCAATCCTGCTGTGCATTCGATACACCCTATGTAAATGTGTGGATGCACACAGGTATGGTGCAGGTAAACGATGAGAAAATGTCTAAGTCATTAGGCAACTTTTTTACCTTGCGTGACGTGCTTCAAGAGCACGATGCAGAAACATTGCGTTTCTTCTTGATGTCTGCCCATTACCGCAGCCAGCTGAGTTATTCCCAAGACAACATTACTCAAGCAAAAGCCGCACTCGAGCGATTGTACACAGCACTTCGCGGTGTTGTTGTTGATGATTCTACCCCTGCTGATTTTGGTGGTTATCTGGCGCGCTTTGAAGAAGCCATGAACGATGATCTAAATGTTCCAGAAGCGTTTTCTGTTATGTTTGATGTGGCTCGTGAGCTTAATCGCCAGAAAGCTAATGCTGACGAAGCTGGCAAATTAGCCGCGGTATTAACCCGTTTAGGTGGAGTTTTGGGTATGCTGCAAAGCGATCCTGAAGCATATCTACAAGGTGGTGGCGATGATGACGCTGCTGAGATTGAAGCGCTTATTAAACAGCGCAACGATGCTCGCGCTGCAAAAGATTGGGCGGCAGCCGATGCTGCTCGTGATGCGCTAAGTGCAATGAATGTTGTGCTAGAAGATGGTCCTGAAGGTACTACTTGGCGCAGAGGCTAATTGCCGACCATAAAACAAATATAAAGCTTACTCAGCCGGTTGGGTAAGCTTTTCCTTCCAGCGTTGTTTCGACACGTGTTCTTTAACCAGCTCAAGACATTCATTAACAACGTTGAGTACTTCTCTGTCGAGTACTTCTTCATCAGGCGTATAGTCATGCAGGCCCACCGAAATCATATGGTCGATGCGGTGGGCGTCTAAGTCGTCTAACAAGTTGATTAACGAAGCGGTTACTATGTCGGTAACGGCAGACTCCAAAGTGTTTTCGATGGTTTTGCCGATAACAGGCATGTAACTCAGGGTTGATACCTGATCGTTACTTCTTACCGCTTTACTCACACTTTTTTGTACGTGTTCTCGAATAACACCACCGTGAATATCGCTTCTTATAGCATGACCAAAATGATTGAGAATACTTGCAATCCATTCAGTTAATACGGGGCGGCGTGGTGCCAGCACGCGCTGCGTAATATCGTCCAATAGCGGCGAACCAGCTGCGATATCTTTTTGCGCGTCGCTAAGTACTTTAACAACAATCCTGTCGCTCAATTCTTCAATGAATACGTCGGAATAAAAGGCAAAGAACCGGAAAATAGCAGTTTGATGTAAATCGATAATCTGAAATTTATGCAACCGATACAAAATGGAAAATATTCGAAGAAAGCGAAACAATCGCGTGGCACCCAAGGGAATTAGGCCGACAATATCGTACCAATGTAAAAAGGGGAAAAAGTACCAACGAAGGTGTTCTTTTCGAACTATGGACACTATCCAACGGAAGCAAAATTCACTAAAGAAAATGCCAATAAACACCAAATCAACAAACAAAAAGTTGTTGTGAACAGGGTCGTAAATCTCAATGACGCTAGGGAAGTAGTCTCCCAGCAAATGGAAGAATACATTGGTGCCATAGAGTGCATCAAAGACCAGCCATAACAGATTGACTAGCAGCACGCCAAGCATCACTAAGTCTAGGATTAACCATGGAGCTTCGTGACTTTGTTTTAAGTTCTCCCGGTTAATCCTCAACATGGTGTTTATCCTGCGTTTTGTAGGCGAGTTACATCAACGTGTAAGCGAAGTTTTTGCCCTGGCTGTAAGTAGCGGCTTGTATTGATATCATTCCATTTGGTGATATCACTCACTCGTACATTAAACTTATCTGCAATACGTGACAAGGAATCACCGCTTCTTACAGTGTAAGTTATCGACTTCATAATAGCATCGGCCCGTTGTGCATCACTTGAAGTGGCTGCTTCTTGCCAAACTACAAGGGTTTTACCGGGGTGAAGCATATCTCCCGGTGCCATGCCATTCCAGCTGGCAAGTTGGCGAGTGCTTACATTGTACTTGCGAGATAAATCCCACAGGGTATCGCCAGGTTTAACAGTATGATTAATTTTATACGCCGCGCGCTGACGGTCTTGAGTTTGCGCTAAACGTTGGTCTTGCGACAGTGAATATTGGTCGAGGGCTTTTAGTGCCACAGGAACCATAACGAAATCGCCCACGCGAATCATATTGGACGTGAGTTCGTTTACTTGCTTAATTACGTCTACCGTTGTGTGATATTGCTTGGCAATTTTGATCAAGCTGTCGCCACTTTTTACTTTGTGACGTACCCAATTTAATCGTTCACGATTGTCAATTTGCGCGAGCGCTGCGCTAAAGGCTTCACTCTTATCTACAGGTAGTACTAGGCGATGAGGACCGTCTGGATCAGTGGCCCAGCGGTTGAAACCCGGGTTAAGGGCATGCAAGGCTTTTACACTCATGCCAGCAAGATCTGCGGCAAAGGCTAAGTCTACCTGAGAGCCTATATCCACCAGAGCTATAGCTTGGTTGTTATCAACCGCAGGCCAATTAAATTCATAAGTCTCTTTGTTGGCGAGTATATCTGCCAAAGCGAGCAACTTAGGTACGTAGGCGCGAGTCTCTTTAGGTAATCTCAACGACCAAAAATCTATAGGTTTACCCGCTTGTTTGTTAGCGCGAATAGCGCGAGCAACACGACCTTCGCCGCTGTTGTAGGCGGCAAGGGCATGTAGCCAGTCACCTTCAAAGTATTTTACCAAGTAAGCTAAGTAATCGAGCGCACCTTGGGTTGACGCCACAACGTCTCGTCTGCCGTCGTACCACCAGGTTTGTTCCATACCAAAGCGTTTAGCTGTGCCTGGAATAAACTGCCACATACCTGCCGCTCGGCCATGGGAGTAGGCGAAAGGGTCGAAGGCACTTTCAACGATAGGAAGTAACGCGAGTTCCATTGGCATGTCGCGTTTTTCGATTTCTTCAACAATGTAATACAAGAAAGGGCGGGCGCGTTTTACTACGCGCTCCATATATTCCGGGTGACGTAAATACCAACGCCGTTGCACAGCGAGTCTTTCATTCTCGGGTACCGCGAAGACAAAACCGTTGTTAACCCGTTGCCACACATCTGTGATAATTTCTGGCGCTAAAGGTGCTTCAGCAACGGCAAGCTCGTCGGCAATGAGTTCGTCATCAAGCAGCGCGTCATTGGGGTGTACAACATCGATTACCCCTTCGTTTGCGAGGTCACAATCTACTTGGTCTTGTTCACTAACGTGCTCAATTTCACAAGTAGACGTAAAGTCATCGGCGTGTTCATTGTGTTCAGGCACTTCACCTGTTAACGCGGTTAACTGACATCCGCTTAACCCTAGTACAGCTATTAAAGGCAGGGCAGCCGACAACTTCAAAGGCATACTACAGACTCGTTATGATCAACAAACCATCCATTCTACGGTTAAAAATGATAAATTTCACTAAAAGCTATCTTTCCATCGGCGAACCTCTGTAAAAACAGCTACATCGCTATTCAGTTTTTGGTTGGTATATGCCTCGGCCGACACTTTTACGCTGGGCTTATGTGCACGAAGAAAGGGGTTGATCGCCTTTTGCTCGGATATAGTTGTTGGTAGCGTAGGTATATTGTTTGAACGGGTTTCTGAAACCCATTTGCTGTAGTTATTAAGTGCCTGATTATCGGGCTCTACTGCCAGCGCAAACACAACGTTTGCCGCAGTGTATTCATGGGTGCAATAAACAATGGTGTGGTCGGGTAACGCGGCTAGTTTATTTAACGAGTGCAGCATTTGTTCTGGAGTACCTTCAAACAATCGCCCGCAACCCGCTGAAAATAGTGTGTCGCCGCAAAACAGCACGTTGTGTCCGCAATAGGCAATGTGGTCTAGGGTATGACCGGGAACATCTATCACGCTAAGTTCAATATTCATGGTGGGAAATGTCGCTGTGTCGCCGTTAATAAGTGGGTGAGTGATACCCTTAATATGGCCGCCGCTAGGGCCGTAAACCACCAATGATGTGTTTGCACTGGCCAGTTTAAGAATACCTCCTGTGTGATCGTGATGATGGTGTGTAATTAATACACCGACAAGATTAAGCTCATTCTTTTTCAAATAATTGAGCACAGGTGTGGCATCACCCGGGTCTACTACCACAGCATCTTTATTGTTATGAATACACCAGATGTAGTTGTCATTAAATGCAGGAATAGCCACCACCTTGGTGTTAGATGGTAGCGCTGAATTTATTGGTGAAGTCATAATGATCCTTACTTGTGTACCCGTAATTATGGCGTACTATATGAAGTTGTTAATGCCAGAGCAATAAGTAACCCGAACGTCAATATATGAAATCCGCGTTTCGACATAAGCCACCCCGTTATCCTGAACACTGGGAAGACTTCCCCGCAGGTAAGCAAATTCAAAATGCTATTGCCGATGTTTGCAATGATTACGTACAGCGAGTGTTTGGGTATCACTTTGTGAAGTTGGGTACACTCAGTGCGCAAATAACGCTACCGGATTGCCCCATTAATCATGTTGTAAGTCAAACCGCCAAGGTAACCGAACACACTAGCCTTGTGGGGCAGTCTCATGTGTTACCTTATTCAGAAAACAGCGTGGATGGTTTTTTACTCGCCAATGAGCTGGATTTTGCGCAAGATCCTCATCAAATACTTCGTGAAGTGGATAGAGTAATTACTGCCAACGGTTACGTCATGATAAGTGGTTTTAACCCATTGAGTTTGGCCGGTATTGCAAAATTCTTACCCGTGAAGCGAGGTAACGTATTACATGATGCACGCTTTTTTACCGCACATCGCATTAAAGATTGGTTGCAACTGCTGGGTTTCGAAATTGTTGAACAGCGCCACGTGATGTTTTCAACGCTCTTCTTCCAATATCGCTGGGCCAATATTGAGCGATTGCAAGGTAAGTTATCCACTTACTTTCCATGGTGCAGCGCCGTGTACGTGATTTTGGCTAAAAAGCGAGTGGTTCCTATGACTGCCATTCGACCAAAACTTAAGCTTAAACCGCGCTTTTCACCTGTGGGTGCAAGTATTCGCTCTGCAAAAGGCAGTGCGCGAAACTCTTTATAAAACACAAATAAAAAAGCCCAATAGCGATACACTATTGGGCCTTTGGTTTTCTTTATTAGGCTGCGAATTACTTAACGCGCATACCCGGTTTTGCACCTTCGTGAGGCTCAAGAATATACAAGTCTTCACCACCAGGACCAGCGGCTAACACCATACCTTCAGACATACCGAAACGCATTTTACGGGGCGCTAGGTTGGCAACCATTACTGTGTGTTTACCAATCAGAGCTTCAGGAGAATAGGCTGATTTAATACCGGCAAATACTTGCTTGGTTTCGCCACCAAGGTCTAGTTCTAATCGCAACAGCTTGTCGGCTTTTTCAACGTGTTCTGCGTTAGCAATACGAGCAATACGCAAATCAACCTTAGCAAAATCATCAAACGAGATAGTCTCACTAATAGGATCTTTACCCAGTGGGCTATTAGGGTCAATTGTTGGCTCAGCGGACGCTAGGCTGTCTTTTGAAGCTTCAACCATGGCGTCGATTTTCTCCATTTCTACACGTTGCATCATCGGCTTAAATTTATTGATAGCGTGACCCGTTAACAGCGTTTGCAGGCCATCCCACGTAAGTTCATTGTTAAGGAAAGCTTCTGCTTTCTCTGCAAGCACAGGCAATACCGGCTTAAGATAAATAACTAACAAGCGGAACAAGTTGATACCTAGCGAGCACACGTCGTGAGTGAAGGCTTGCTTAGTTTCATCTTTAATCGTTACCCAAGGTGCGTTGGTGTCGATAAACTGGTTAGCTTTATCTGCCAATGCCATGATTTCACGCACCGCTTGGTTGTATTTGCGGCTTTCGTACAGCTCTGCAATTTTTGCTTCGGCATTTTGGAATTCAGCAACTAACTCGCCTTCAATCACATTTTCAGATAGCTTGCCGTCAAAACGCTTGGTAATAAAGCTGGCACATCGACTCGCAATGTTGACCACTTTACCCACTAGATCTGAGTTAACTTTTTGCGCAAAGTCTTCAAAGTTAAGATCGATGTCGGTAACGTTGTCGTTCAGCTTAGAAGCAAAGTAATAACGCAAGTACTCTGGGTTCAAGTGGTCGAGGTAAGTACGGCCTTTAATGAAGGTGCCGCGAGACTTAGACATTTTTGCGCCGTTCACAGTAACAAAACCGTGAATGTTTACACCCGTAGGTTTGCGATAACCGGCGCCTTCAAGCATGGCGGGCCAGAACAAACAGTGGAAGTAGGTAATGTCTTTACCAATAAAGTGATAAAGCTCTGCGTCGGAATCCTCTTTCCAGAAATCGTCGAACTCTACATTGTTTTGGTCGCAGAAGTTCTTGAAGCTGGCCATGTAGCCCACTGGAGCATCAACCCACACGTAAAAGAACTTGTTCGGAGCACCGGGAATTTCAAAACCAAAGTAAGGCGCGTCACGACTAATGTCCCATTGCTGTAGACCTTCTTCAAACCACTCTTGCAGTTTATTGGCGATTTCGTCTTGAATGGCACCCGAGCGGATCCAACCCTTTAGCATTTCTTCAAACTTGGGTAAGTCGAAGAAGAAGTGTTCAGACTCTTTCAATACTGGGGTAGCACCTGAAACCACACTACGTGGGTTTTTAACTTCTGTTGGGCTATACGTTGCGCCACACACATCACAGCTGTCGCCATTTTGATCTTCCGCGGCGCAGCTTGGGCAAGTACCCTTAACAAAACGGTCGGGTAAGAACATTTCCTTTTGCGGATCGTACAACTGGTTAATTGTGCGTTTGCTAATGTAGCCTGCATCGTTCAAACGGTTGTAAATGTCTTCACACAAGGCCTTGTTTTCTGGCGAGTGTGTCACGTAGTAGTTGTTATAATCTACATGAAAATCAAGCAAGTCTTGATGGTGCTCAGCACGGGTTTGTGCAACCATTTCTTCTGGTGTAATACCTAGTTCTTGTGCTTTAAGCATAACCGGTGTGCCGTGAGCGTCATCAGCACATACGCTGTAACACTCGTGTCCACGAAGACGCTGGAATCGCGTCCAAATATCCGTTTGAATATGTTCTAGCAAATGACCCAAGTGAATCGAGCCATTGGCGTAGGGCAACGCACTGGTTACCAAAATGCGGCGTTTATCTGACATAATAACGTTATTGATTCTGACGTTTCAAAATGGCTGCAAATACTAGCGGAAAACCGTCTTTTTTGCATTAGCAAATTAATGAAAATACATTGTTTTGAGGATGTTTATGTTCTTTTCCCGAAAAGGCAAACCCGTTGAAGAAAAACTCGCAAGCGCTTTGGCTGATTATTTTAGCCTTAGCGTAGAACAAACCCTAGCGTGGTGCAGTAAGAAGGTAACCGGCGATAACGCTTCTGTGTATGTGATCACTTTGCCATTTGCTGCTAGCTCTCAATACGACAGAATAACCAAATATTTAGTGCAGGCACTTTCAGGTGAAGTCATCGAGCACGACATTGAAATACATCAAAAAATATCTAGCGCGCAAACTAAGCAAAACCCCATTGCTAACATTAGAAATATTATTGCCGTAGCATCGGGTAAGGGCGGAGTAGGTAAGTCTACTACTAGCATAAACTTGGCAAGTGCATTATTACAAGAAGGTGCGACCGTGGGTGTGCTCGACGCCGATATTTACGGGCCTTCATTACCTATCATGCTTGGTAACGAGGGGGAGCACCCCACTAGCGAAGACAACAAACATATGCAGCCGCTTAATGCGCATGGGTTATGGGCGAACTCCATCGGCTACCTTGTTCCCGCTGAAGATGCTGCCGTATGGCGGGGGCCAATGGCAAGCCGTGCGCTAAAACAACTATTAGACGAAACCTTGTGGCCAGTGCTCGACTATTTGATTGTTGATATGCCGCCAGGTACGGGCGACATTCAACTTACCATGGCTCAGCAAGTGCCTTTAAGCGGTGCAGTTATTGTGACTACTCCACAAGACTTAGCCCTAGCAGATGCCCAAAAAGGCATTAGTATGTTCGATAAAGTGGATGTGCCAGTGCTCGGCCTTATTGAAAACATGAGCTACTACCAATGCCGCGCATGCGGTACAAAAGACTACATATTTTCAAAAGACGGTGGTGTGTCATTGGCACAACGC
>Ga0256829_1001546_pt1 | contig 18649 bp, 18 predicted proteins | sample 131447metaG_FD_185979 | JGI IMG/M metagenome (GOLD analysis project Ga0256829, IMG submission 185979) | Hydrothermal vent microbial communities from Lau Basin, Pacific Ocean - 131-447 | ecosystem: Environmental > Aquatic > Marine > Hydrothermal vents | place: Pacific Ocean: Lau Basin | collected...
CAATTTAGCTCCCATACAGGCTCATCATAATTATAACGGCTTCAACGAGAAAATCAATCTACATCAAACCGACTCTTTGAGTATGATTATACTCTTCTTGAGTGGTTAGATGTATTATACAAACGAGGGATATTTAATTTTGACTTAATTTTAAATAATAATGAAATCCTAAAACAATATGTGCCATTTTATTTTTCCTCTTTTTGTTTATTTTTTAAGTATTTTTTCATTCTGTTGAGCCTATGAATTGGTTTCTCTTCATAATTGAGTAAGAAGATAAAGAAAAAGCCTATAAGGGCTATTTTTAAGCCGAACCATGTACTATAAAAAAAACTCTCTATCATGCTATGATTTTTTGTATAAGTTTCATGATCATAACCTACTAAAAATTTATCCTGATATTTTATTTCCGCAATATGCTGAGTACCTATAATATTGAAATAATATTTTTGATAAGAAAAAACTGTTACTCTCTTTCCTATAATCTTTGAAAGTTCTTGAACAGTTTTTTTATCTAAAAGTATTAGATAGGCATCTTCATTTCCATCATCTTTTTTTAGTTTTATATAATCATCTCCTCTACCCGCTTTTATCCATACTACTTTTGTAAGATAACCTTCAATTTTATTCATATCCTTCAAAGAAATATAAGGCTTCTGGTTTACTAATACTATAGCACCAATAAAAAGTAGGAAGGAAGGAAAAACAAAAAACCAATAAAAGAGCAGAGATGATGGTCTTAAGCTTGCCCTCTCAACAAATATTTTATAAACTTCTGTTGTTTTAAACCATTGTTTGAGTTTTGAGGATTTTTCCTCTTCTTTAATACCTAACTTTTTCTTTCGTCTATTTTGAATCCATACTATAAAAATTAATAGGATGCTTATAAAAGGAAGAATCTTTAAAATCGTATTTGTTGTCTCCATTATACCGCCTCTATTTGACAATTATTTCTTTTCATCACACCTAACACTCTTCCCATTTGTTCTATATCTATCTGTTTTCGTGCAAATATTTTAGACTAATTTTTCTATGTACTTTTAGATTGTTACAGGTTTGTAAAAATGAGTCTTTTTTTATAATCTAAGATATTATCATAATTTTTTATAAAACATAGAATTTAACACAATGAATGATTTTTAATAGGAAATATATTTTCATCCCGTTGCTCATTATCGGCTCTTCTGCAAAAGTTGTCAGAGAACTCAATGACTAAGAGGTTGCAGAGCTCTACACTTCTGCAAAAAGATATGTTGAGTTTAAAAAGGATTACGAAGCTTAAGGAGAAATTTCATCTCGTTCCCATACTTCGTGTGGGAACTTCATATTTTGTTATGATGTTTAGTATGCATTCCCATTCAGAGAATGGGAACGAGGGAAAGATATAGAAAATATTTAGTAATTTGTAATTATATTGTTAATTGTCATATTTATTACAACAAACATGACAATTTATACAAATTATTTAATTATTAGAAAGAATTTTAAATTTACTAGGAAATTCATTTCAATATGAAATATTAGAATGTTTTGTGTGATTATAAGAATTCTTAAATACTGTAAATTATCAAATAACTTTTATTCCTAATAATTGACACCTAAGTCCTATAATCGGCATTAATCTCCACATATTTATATCCCAAGTCGCAGCCGTATGCTTCAAAAACTCCATCTGCTATGCCTAAATCACATGAGATTGTAAAACTCCCTTTTTTCATCACGCTCGCGGCTTTGGCTTCCATCGTGGCATCAAAAAAGAGCTCCCCTTTTTTATAAACACAAACATCTTCAAAAGAGATTGTAAGTTTTTCTTCATAAGCCTCTGCACCACTTGCTCCAACCGTTGAAGCAATTCTTCCCCAGTTTGGGTCTTCACCGTAAAGTGCCGTCTTGACAAGCAGTGAGTTTGAGAGCGCTTTTGCAACGATTTCTGCCTCAGCATCATCTTTTGCACCTGTCACGTTATAGGTTACAAGCTTAGTTGCGCCCTCTCCGTCGCGTACCATCTCACGGGCTAAAAATCTCATTATTTCATGCAGTGCCGCTTCAAAAGCTTCTGCATTGTATGTATCTGATTGAGCGTTACTCAACAGCATTACCGTGTCATTTGTAGAGGTGTCACCATCTACGCTTGCGGCATTAAAAGTTGTCAGAGTTGCTCTCTCTAAAATTGCCTGCATTTCACTTTTTGAGACTTTTGCATCCGTAGTAATAAAACAGAGCATCGTGGCCATAGCAGGGTTAATCATTCCTGCCCCTTTAGCCATCGCGCCAATGTGAAATGAACTTCCGTCTGCGAGTTCAACTCTGAATGCTTTTTCTTTTGAGAAACTGTCTGTTGTCATTATCGCCGTTGCTGCGGCATGAGGCTCACATTGGCTCAGATCAAAAAGTTTTGCACTCTGAATGATTTTTTCTTTTGGGATGCGCACACCGATAACACCCGTTGAACTCATCACCGGATTGCTCACGCAAGTCGGAAGTGTTGCCAAAATTTCATCAATATCAGAAATGCCGGCTTTACCTGTCATCGCATTGGCATTTTTGGAATTTATAAGCACAAAATTCGTTTGAAAATTCCCTTTTGCCTTGAAATGTCGAATAGGCGCCGCTGCCATTTTATTTGTTGTAAAGACAGAAGCTATCTCACACATCTCTTGGGAGTAAACAAATGCCATATCTTTTGCATTTCCTGATTTTAAACCGGCACTCACGCCATCCGCAAAAAAACCCTCAGCAGCACAGACACCGCTCTTTACTTCTACTAATTTATACAAATTTCAACTCCTTCGGCTTCACTCTTTTTTTCAATAAATCTCTTGTTATTTTTATACCCTCTTGTGTGCCTATGACTAAAAGTTTGGATTCACTCATAACAAGTGTGTCCCCTTTTGGCATACTGACAAATTTTCCATCTTTTTTTGTCATACCTACAATCGAAGTGTTGGCAATCTCGCGAATGTGTGTCTCTTTAAGTTTTTTAAGTACGGCCCAAGAGTAGCGAGGTACTTCAATCTCCTGCATATCTAAAGGGTTATCGCTTTTATACAAAAACTCTTCAAGCAGATTCTCCATATCAGGACGTGCTGCCATGGCACTCACACGCTGCGCTGTCAGTTTTGTAGGACTGACAACCGTGTCTGCTCCAAGCTTTTTAAGTTTTTCCACATCACTCATGGACTCCGCTGCAGAGATGACATAGTAAGGACGAGGAAGAAAGTGCTCTTTTTCAAAAAGTCGTACAGAGGCAATCAGTGCAATATTATCTGCGATTGAGTCTGAGAGCGTTATCAGCCCTTTTGCAGAGGAGAGGTGTGCTTTAAGCATTGCGAGCTCTGCGTGAGGCTCTGCCTGAAGATATTGGGGATATCTAAACTCTACAGCCCACTCATGTATCTCAGGCCTGGGATCAATCACGATAAAAGGAATGTGATTTTTACGAAGTTGTTTTGTCACTTCAATGGTATAGTCATTATGATAACAAACAACAAAATGCTTTTTAAGCCTTGCGATTTTATACAACATTCTTCGCTCCTTTAGTATGGCAACGATATGCCCTTTATTTATCTCTGCTACCAAGATACCTACCGCACTTGAAAAGACTGCAAAACCGGCAATGATCAAGTTAATTGTAAAGATTCTTCCTGCAGGTGAAATGGGAGCAATCTCTCCAAATCCAACAGTTGTAAAGGTAATCGCTGTTTGATAAATTGCATCAATAATCGTAAAACTATCTATAAGGACATAGCCTATAGTTCCAACGAGCATAACAACTACAGTAAGTATGAGAGGTAAGCGGAAAGCTTTTAAGTGTGGGTAAACTTCAGGAAGAAGTTCTCTATCTGGTTTGGGAGCAATCTCCCAATTTAAGAATTTACGAATCCTTTCTAAAAGATTCAAATTGATTCCTAAAGTTTACGAATTTTTCTTAAGTGTGCGTAATTCTCTTGCAGAAATCTTAATTTTTTTCGTAGTACCATCTTCTAACGTGATACGCACTGTTCTTAGGTTTAATAAAAAACGACGTTTCGTTCTGTTTTTTGCGTGAGACACATTGTTCCCACTCATAGGGCCTTTGCCGCTAATAGCACATCTTCTTGCCATTTGAGTATCCTTGAATGATATTTTAAAGTTGCGAATTGTACCAAACTAAAGCAAAACTTCAACTTAAGCCAAAGCTATTTACAATTATTGCTACAATTTTATAATCCTTTTATATTATTGTAGCTAAAATATACAATATTCAACAGAAAGTATATAATTTTGATAACACAAGAAAAGATTGATGCATTTATAAAAAAAATTCCGCCTTCTCCAAAAGCGTTGCGTGAGACTATTTTTGCTTTAAATGCCGGTGATTTACCCAAAGCTGCCAAGGCAGCAAAAGAAGACATGGCACTGAGCAGCTACCTCAAAGATCTTGTGAACAAACCTATCTATGGTTTTAGAAGTGAAGTGAGTGATGTAGCACAAATCTTCGGCATTTTAGGAGTATCCCGCGCACAACAGACAGTATATAACTATATGCTTACCCTGCTCTCTCCGACGAAATGGCAACTTTTTCAACTCAACAAAAGTTCTTTTAGCAATTTGCAGGATGAGCTCTCCATTGGCTGGCAGAAAATTTTGCAGCATCTGGGCATTGATGATAAAGAGACAGAGAGTGCCATATCCCTGCTACCGGCAAGTATCATAGTTTCTGAAGCGCTCTTTTGTGAAAAGATCAATGATGTCAAACTGTTACGCAGTGTGCACAATATAGACCTTAACACTATTTTAAAAAGGCTCTGCTCTGTGGATTTGTTTGACATATGTGAGCGAATCGCACAGAAGTGGGAAATGAATGAAGAGATACCTCAAATCATTCAAGCTGCAAGCGGCGTAAAACCCTCTGATAATGAGAAAATAGACCAGCTTGGCAAATGGATGCACCTGCTTCTCTTTTTCACACTCTCAAAAGCAGAATTTATTGAAGCCGATTTAAATGATTTCATAGATTTTCAGATAGACTATGTTGCAGATATTTATGATGAATTTTCAGATGTAATGGAGATAGGATGAGAGCAGTAGTAAAAGACGGTGTCGGTGTTTTTCGTCCGCAAGGTTTTCTCGATGGAACATCAAGCGCTTCTCTTTTAAATATTGAAGATATCGAAGCAACAATTCAACTCAACTGTGACATGATTCTCGTCTCTCTGAAAAAAGTCATCTTTTTTAATCGCAACGGACTCGATACTTTCGTAAAACTTTTTCAAAAAGTTCGAGCAGCCAACCATATCATCGTAGGTTTTTGTGACTATGATACAAAAAAGTATAAGACTATCATAAAATTTTACAATGACGAGTTGATGTTTTCACTCTTTAAAACACAAGAAGCTGCAACGCTTTTTTCTGCAAGTTTTAAAAATCAAAGTAAAAATGTTCTCGTTTACAGTGATGACAAATCACAACGCGCAGCCATGGCAATCGAATTGCATGACAATGGGCACAATCCTATTGTAGCGCAGACAAAAGAGGAGTTTGATGAAAAAGCAAAGGCTGAAAATGCCTATGATGTCATCATTGATGATACCTTTTTAGGGCAGATGGGACAAAAGGTCGCAACCCGTGTCACAGGTAATGCCATCATCTACACAGTCTCCTCTTTTTTAGATGCAGAAATTGGCAATACTTTTAACATTGCTTATCATAACAACTCACTCAATGTTGGATTTCGACTCTTTATTTTCGATACCTATAAAGTCGTTAGTATGAACATTCATGCACTTAATTTTTTCTCAAAACTTGCCTCCACGGCAGCAGAGTACAATGCTACCATCTGCTTTGTCGGTATGTCCTTTGAGAAGACACCACTCACTTTTAAAGAGACACTTGAAGATGCCGGTATCATGTTTTTTGAACAGATGGATGATATTCTTGGAGACAAAGAGCTTTTAGAGGAGTTGGGTGCTAGTTCTGCCGCTGCCATTAAAAGCAAACGCATCATCAATAAAGAGATAGTGACCGAAATACCCAACTTTATCGATGCCACAGTGGCTACGATAGAGATGATGACTAATTCAGAGGCACTCAAAGAAGCTGTAAAGATTGATAAAATAGAAATAACAAACAAAGAAAATAAAATCGCAAGTTCCATCGGTTTTTATGGAGATATTGACGGTATGATTATTCTTGTCTTTCCTGAGGGAATCGCGAAAAAAGCCTGTGAGCTTTTAATAGGAGAAGAGACAGAAGATAAAGAGCTCATTTTAGATACCCTGGCCGAACTTGTCAACATCGTTGGGGGAAAGGTAAAAACACTTCTCTCAGATGAAAAAATCAATGTAAATATCACGCTCCCACGTACCTATCCAAATGTTGAAAGTCTTTTAGAGATTGCACAGGATAAAAAAGGCGTACAGGTTGATTTGAACTTCAATAATGACAATTTTCTCTTCTTCTTAACTAGATAAAAGTTACATCAGACTATAATTTCACGAAGAAAAGGAAAAGTTTATGATGAAAGTAGCACCAAGTATTTTATCGGCTGATTTTGGAAACCTTGCACGTGATGTTGCAGAAATTTGTCAAGGTGGCTGTGATTTAGTCCATGTTGACGTTATGGACGGTCATTTTGTGCCAAATCTTACCATTGGGCCTGTTGTAGTCTCAGCAGTTGCAAAAGCTGCTACAAAACCTTTAGATATCCATTTGATGGTGCAAAACAATACTTTTTTTGTAGAGCTGTTCGCACCCCTAAAACCCAAATATATCTCTTTTCATATAGAAGAGGAGAAGCACCCGCACAGACTTATCCAAAAAATACGTTCGTATGGCATTAAACCCGCTATCGTTTTAAATCCAAATACAATCCCCCAAGAGTTAGAGTACATCTTAGGTGATTTGGACATGGTACTGCTCATGAGTGTCAATCCTGGATTTGGAGGACAGAGTTTTATAGATACGGTCATTCCAAAAGCGATGAAGTTAGATGAGATGCGTAGACGTCTCAATCCTAAATGTCTCATAGAAGTGGATGGCGGCGTGAGCGATAAGAATATTCAAGCCCTTAAAGATGCAGGTGTTGATGTAGTTGTAGCCGGTAGTTATGTCTTTAAACATGAAAATCGTGCCAAGGCTATTAAGAGTCTGCAAATCTAATGCGTACAAAAATCTGCGGTATAACATCCTATAAAGATGCCATGATGGCAATAGATGCCGGTGCTGATGCACTTGGTTTTGTCTTTTATGAAAAATCCCCCCGTTTTGTTACGCTCACGCAGGCAGAAGATATCATTAAAAAACTGCCTCCTTTTGTAGAGAAAGTCGCTCTTTTTGTCAATGCCGATGCAGAGACAATTAATGAAACATGCTACAGAGTTGGTGCCACCTTGGCACAAATTCATTTTGAAGCAAAGCCCTCTCTTTATGATGCACTCACAATCCCTCACATTAAAGTTATACGGGCACAAGCTAAAGAAGATATAGAAAAATATGCCGATGAATATAGACTTGTAGATGCTTATTGCGAAGCATATGGCGGGGCAGGCAAGCGTATAAATTTAGAGTGGTTTGATGGTGTGGACTGCTCAAAAATTATTCTTGCGGGTGGCTTATCTCCTAAGAATATTGCTGCACTCAAGCCATATAGCTTTTATGGTGTTGATGTCAGTAGCGGTGTTGAAAAAGAACATGGCATTAAAGATGCCCAAAAAGTAAAGGATTTTATCGTTAATGCTCATTCATAACATAAATCTTGATGCAAAAAGTGTCTCGCGTCTTGCAACACGTGGTCTTTCACTCAAAACATTAAAAGACCAACTAGAGCATGAACTTGAACTCTCTCTTGAACTTTGGCAAGCACAGGGCTTAAGCCTCGTGAAGCATCAAGGCTATTACTATTTTAATACAGCCTTCGTCCCTCTCAAAGAGGCAGAATTTTGTATAGTAGATATAGAGACGAACGGTTCAAAAATAGAAAAACATCAGATCATCGAACTTGCAGCAGTAAAAGTACGAGACGGCATAATTATTGATAGATTTGAGTCTTTGGTGCATGCAAAAGAGATTAATCCTCACATTACAGAGATAACAGGCATTAAAGTCGAAGACACAAAAGATGCTCCCCCACTGCCTGAAGTATTAAAAAAATTCAAACTCTTTCTCGGCAATGCCATCTTTATAGCGCATGATGTTAAGTTTGATTATATGTTTATCTCAAAAAGCATGCAAAAGATTGGGCTTGAACCACTGTTAAACAGAAGCCTCTGCTCTCTTGCACTTGCCGAGCGGACAATAGTATCCTACCGTTATGCACTCTCATACCTCAATGATGCACTCAATCTCAATCCAAATGCGACACATCATCGTGCTATGAGTGATGTGCTGACAACATATGGACTTTTTTTACTGTCACTGAAAAATTTAGATGAGAATATAGAAACAGTTGAAGATATCATACGATTTTCAAAAGAGTCAAAAAGGCTAAAGAGACCGAAATTTGACCCTCTGGTAAAGATTTAGAGGGAGGCTTTTATACCGCTGGGGTTATTTCTAATTCTGCGAAAGCACCCGGTTTCGTAAGTTTTGCATAGCGTGCATCCATACGTTCCTCTTCACTCATCGCTTTTAATTTAGCCACTTCTTCTAAAAAGTAGTCGGCAATAGCAGAAGCAGCTGCTTCTTTTTCACGGTGTGCACCAATGAGAGGCTCATTGATGATGTCATCAATTAAATCAAGGTCTTTTAAATCCTGTGATGTAATTTTAAGAGCATTTGTAGCTGTTTCCACTTTTTTAGGGTCATTCCAAAGAATTGCAGCACAACCCTCAGGAGAGATAATACTAAAAATAGAATAACGCATCATCGCAAACTTATCAGCTACACCAATAGCAAGAGCACCACCGGAACCACCTTCACCAATTACTATAGAGATGGTAGGTGTTTTAAGTTCTGCTAGCTCTAAAAGATTTCTAGCAATTGCTTCTGATTGATTTCTCTCTTCGGCACCGATTCCAGGATATGCACCCGGAGTGTCAATGAGCATTAAAAGAGGAAGGTTAAACTTCTCTGCAAGTTTCGCAGCACGAAGTGCTTTTCTGTAGCCTTCAGGGTGTGGCATACCAAAGTTACGCTTGAGCTTGTTTTTTGTTCCGCGCCCTTTTTGCTCACCGATGACAACCACTTTTTCATCACCGATATAACCCATATAACACATAATTGCTGCATCATCACGGAAATGTCTGTCTCCATGAATCTCATACTTATCTTTCATTATAAGATTGATATAGTCAAGTGCATAAGGACGATCGAGATGACGTGCAAGCTGCAGTTTTTGGAAGTCAGAAAGATTTTTATAAATCTTTTCAACTTCTTTGTCTAATTTCTTTTTTAACTCTTCAACAGCCGTATAATCATGACGAACCTGTGCAGAGATAATATCTTCTTGAATAAATTTAATCTTATATTCGAAGTCTAAGTATGTAGCCAAATTAAATCCTTATTAGATTTTTTTGAAAATAAGAACGCCGTTAGTTCCACCAAAACCAAAAGAGTTAGACATAACAACATTCAAGTCTGCTTTTCTCGCACCCTCTGTTACATAATCAAGGTCACAGTTTTCATCCGGTGTCTCATAGTTAATCGTTGGAGGAATAATGCCATCTCTCATAGCCATTAAACACGTTACTGCTTCAATGCCACCGGCTGCACCAAGACAGTGACCAATTTGACCTTTAATAGAACTCATTGGAGGACAGTTTTCTTTGCCGCCAAGCAGACCTTTAAGTGCCAAAGTTTCATTTTTATCATTAACAGGAGTAGAAGTTCCGTGTGCATTTACATAATCAAGTTTTGGCTCGCCTGCCATTGTATAGGCTGCCTTCATTGCGCGTGCAGGACCATCTAAAGATGGAGTAGTAATGTGATTTGCATCACCGCTTTCACCAAAACCTACGATTTCACCATAAATTTTCGCTCCACGAGCCACTGCATCTTCATATATCTCTAAAATAAGTGCACCTGCACCTTCACCCATTACAAAACCATCACGGTCAGCATCAAATGGACGTGAAGCATGCTTAGGGTCATCATTTTTTGTGGAGAGTGCTTTCATAGCAGCAAATCCACCAACGCCTACGCCTGTTACAGCAGATTCAGCAGTCACAACTAACATCTTGTCCGCTCCGCCGCATATGATTGTTTTACATGCTTCACTTACAGCATGTGTACCAGCGGCACAAGCAGTTGCTGATGAGAGATTTGGACCTTTTGTTCCATGTGAAATAGAGACAAATCCGCCTAACATATTTACAAGCGCGCCCGGAATAAAGAAAGGAGAGATACGTCTTGGTCCACGAGCATCTAGAATAATTGAGTTTCTCTCGATTGATGGAAGACCGCCAATACCAGAACCTGCTGAGACACCAAATCTATCCATATCAGTATCTTCTGAAATCGCAGCATCGGCCATTGCTTCTTGTGCAGCTTTAAGCCCTAGGTGAATAAATCTGTCTGCTTTTTTAACTTCTTTAGGAGGCATAACAGTTGCCGGGTCAAAATCCTTTACTTCTCCTGCAATTCTTGCACTAAATGCTTCAGGGTCAAAAAGAGTAATAGTATCTATTCCACACTCACCTTCACATATTGCTTTAAATGCACTCTCTTTATCATTTCCAACAGAATTTATCATACCAAGACCGGTAACTACTACTCTTTTCATATACACTCTCCATAAAATATAAAATACTTTTAAAAATTAATCGTCAAATTAACTACTAAAAATATTTACTTCCAAGAAGTTTTTACTTCTTGGCTTAAGTAAATTACGACTATTTCTTTTCTATATAGTTAACAACATCTTGCACAGTTTGAATCTTCTCAGCTTCATCATCAGGAATTTCGATATCGAATTTTTCTTCAAGAGCCATTACTAATTCTACTACATCAAGGCTATCTGCACCCAAATCTTCTACAAATTTTGAATCTTCTTTTACCTCGTCCGGGCTCACGCTTAGTTGTTCAACTACTACTTCTTTAATATCGTCTAAAAGTGCCATTATAGCTCCTGTCTTTAAGTTTAAAATCTCGTAATTATAGCATAATTATCTTAATTGAATTGGAAACAAAACAAAAAAAATTAATTATTTTATGCCATATTCATTCCACCGTTTACTTTGAGTGTTTCGCCTGTAATATATGAAGAGCTGTCTGAAAGTAAAAATGCTGTTGCTTCTGCAACCTCCGCTGGGTTTCCAAAACGATTCATAGGAATCTTATCTGTAAAACTTTTCTTTACCTCATCACTCAGCACATCTGTCATCTCAGTTGCAATAAATCCAGGCGTAACGGTGTTAAATCGAATGCCGCTTGTTGCTGCTTCAATTGCGAATGATTTTGTCATCGCAATCACACCGCCTTTTGATGCCGCATAATTTGTCTGTCCGCCGTTTCCTGTCTCACCGACGATGGAAGCGATATTTACAACCGAACCAAATTTTTTCTTGCGAGCTGCTTTAAAAAATTCTCGACAACCAATAAATGCCGATGTCAAGTTTGCATTGATTACAGACATAAAATCTTCTGTTTTCATACGAAGTGCTAGTTTATCATTTGTAATACCTGCATTGTTTACAAGGTATGAAAGTTCTCCGTCACTCGCTACGATTGTTTTTACCGCATCAATGAATGCCACTTCATCACTTACATCAAACCCAATAACAGCGGCCTCTCCACCAGCAGCTTCAATCGCATCTTTTACTGTATCCGCCTCAGCTGCACCGCTTCTATAATTTACCCAGACTTTGAGACCATATCCTGCCAACACTTTTGCAATCTCCGCACCGATACCACGACTTGAACCTGTTACTAGAACATTTTTTCCACTAAATTTCATATAATTCTATTCCTTCTTATTAATTAAACTAGACTATGGTCCATCTCTGAAGGAATTGCTACATCCATCAGTTTGAGCACTGTCGGTGCAATGTTATTCAGAGCACCATTTTCCACTTTTTCAACACCCTGAGCATCTACAAAACACCATACTTTTCCGACTGTGTGATTTGTAAGTACATTGCCTGCATCATCCCGCATCTCTTCACAGTTCCCATGGTCTGAAGTCAATACAAATGCATAATCATTCTCTTTTGCTTTACTCCAGATACGACCAAGCTCGGCATCCACTGTCTCAACCGCTTTTTTTGCTGCTTCAAAATCTCCGGTATGCCCTACCATATCTCCATTTGCAAAATTAACAACGATAAAGTCATATCCTTCATCCAGAGCGGACAAAACAGCATCACCCACTTTATCTGCACTCATTTCCGGTTGCATATCATATGTTTTTACATTCGGAGAAGGAATAAGCACCCGTGTTTCATTTGCATAAGGCTCATCTATTCCACCATTTAAAAAGAATGTTACATGTGCATATTTTTCTGTCTCAGCCGTATGGAGCTGTCTGAGATTTGCATTAGAAATGACTTCTGCCAGTGTATTTTTCGGCGGCTCTTTTTTAAAGAGTACCGGATAGTTAAAACTTTTATCATACTCTGTAATCGTTGCCAAATGCACTTTAATATCTTTATGCTCAAACTCGGAAAATTCCTCCGAAGCAAGTGCAGTAACCATCTCACGCATTCGATCACTTCTAAAGTTTATAGTTAAAACTGCATCCCCGTCTTGCATTCCGTTATACCCTGCAAATGCAGTTGGTTCAACAAATTCATCTGTCTCCCCTTGTGCATAAGAGTGCCCGATGTAAGCTTCAGCAGACATAGATGTTTTTGGTTCAGCATTGACAATCGCATCATAAGCACGCTTGATTCTCGCCCATCTATTATCTCTGTCCATTGCATAAAAACGACCGGAAATTGTAGCAATCGTAACATTTTCATTTAAATGCTCTTTCACCTTTTCTATGTACTTGTTTGCAGAAGTCGGTGAGACATCCCTTCCATCAGTAATAAGATGTAAAAAGACTTTCTTGCCGTTTTTTGCAGCGATGTCAGCTATTCCCATAAAATGGTCAATGTGTGAATGCACGCCGCCGTCACTCATAAGTCCAATAAGATGGAGTCTGTCACTTTTAGAAAAAAGCGCTTGTAGCACTTCATTTGCTTCTAACGTTCCCTCTTGCAGCGCCAAAGATATCTTTACTAAATCCTGATACAAAACCCTTCCGCTGCCTATGCTCATATGCCCTACTTCAGAGTTCCCCATCTGTCCCTCTGGAAGTCCGACACTCAAACCAAAAGTATCTATGAGAGAGTGCGGAACTTCTTTAAAAAGTCTGTCATAGGTTGGTTTTTTCGCATTGTAAAAGGCATTATGCTCTGTCTTTGCACAAAACCCTATGCCGTCTGTAATGACCAATATTGCTTTTTTACTCAATACAACTATCCTGCTATAAATTTTCTATTAATAATTCGTTTGCGGATTATACTATAATGTCACTTTAATTTTATAAATGAACAGGAAATAAATTTGCTTTATTGGTTACATGATTTTCTCGATATTAACATTTTAGGATACATTACTATCCGTGCCGGAGTCGCTTTTTTCATAGCACTTTGTTTAACACTTTACCTTTTACCGAAATTTATTAGATGGGCACAAAGAACATCGAGTGTCCAACCAATTAACGACTGGGCACCTGAGAGACATCAGGAAAAACGTTCAACACCTACGATGGGCGGAATTGTATTTATCGGGGCAACGCTTCTTGCTTCACTTTTGACTATCCGTCTTGATAATTACTACGCTTTAGGTGCCATATTAACACTTGTTCTTTTTTCTCTTATCGGTTTTTATGATGACTTTGCAAAAATTAAAAAAAGTGAAAACCTTGCAGGATTTAAAGCACGCACAAAACTTGCCCTGCAGATTATATCTGCCTTTGCAGTCGCCGCTTTTTTATGTTTTTTTGCAGACTTTAACACAGACCTCTATGTTCCATTTTTAAAGAATCCTGTCATAGATATGGGTGCTTTTGCCATACTTCTCTGGATTTTAGTTATCATCTCAACTTCCAATGCGGTCAATCTCACAGACGGACTTGACGGACTGGCAACAGTACCTTCCATCATTGCATTAACATCATTTAGTATCATCATTTATATTACAGGAAATGTCAAAATAAGCTCCTACCTTTTAATGCCGCATTTTGAGGTAAGTGAGGTCGCCATCATCGCAAGTGCGCTCATTGGTGCATTGACAGGATTTCTTTGGTATAACTGCCACCCTGCCGAAGTTTTTATGGGGGACAGCGGTTCACTGACCATAGGTGCATTTTTAGGCTACCTTGCCATCATCTCAAAAAGTGAAATTCTACTGCTACTCATTGGCTCCATCTTTGTTATTGAGACGCTTTCAGTCATTTTACAAGTGGGAAGCTTTAAACTCCGGCAAAAGAGAGTCTTCCTTATGGCACCCATACACCATCACTTTGAGATGAAAAAATGGGCAGAAAATAAAATCATTGTTCGATTTTGGATTATCGCTGTACTCTCAAATATTTTGGCACTTATAAGCTTGAAAATCAGATAATGAAACTTGCTCTTTTAGCCTCACATAACGGTAGTGCCTTCGATGCCATCTACAGTGCTATTGCTAACAAAGAGTTAGTCACTGTAGAACTCGCTCTCGTCATCTCCAACAACACAAATGCAAAAATCCTACAAAAAGCCGAAGCTTACAATATAGAGTCAAAACTTATCAATGTAAACACGCATATGAATGCCGATGAGGAACTTTTCATTACACTGCAGCAAAAAAATATTGACATCATTTTCCTCGCAGGTTATATGAAAAAAATATCTCCAAAAATTACACAAAACTTTAAAATCATAAACTCTCATCCTGCACTTTTACCAAAATTTGGCGGTGCGGGAATGTATGGCAGATATGTACATGAAGCAGTCATAGCAAGTGGCGAAACACTCAGCGGAGTAACTATTCATGAAGTGAATGAAAATTACGATGAAGGTGCAATCATTCTTCAAAAGGCACTTCTTTTAGATGAAAACGAAACGGTTGAAAGCTTGGAACAACGCATTAAAGTACTTGAAAAGACAGCCATCATCGAAGGTCTTGCAAAATGTTTGAGCTAGCAGAGTATATTGGTATTATCGCCTTTACCATGAGTGGTTTTTTTGTAGCTGTACGCAATAATCTTGACCTCTTAGGGGTACTCATCGCTACTTTTTTAACGGCTCTGGGAGGAGGAATTATTCGTGACATTACCGTGAACAAAGTTCCTTTTACTTTTTCACATACCTATCCTGCACTCATTGTCATTGTTGTCATGCTTTTGCTTATCATTTTTAAATTTCACAAAAGAAACTCACTTGAGAACAAACCGCTTTTCATTTTAAGCGACTCCATCGGTCTTGTCTCTTTTAGTATCTCCGGTGCACTTATTGCACTGGATGCCGGATTTAATTTGGCCGGTGTGATTGCTATGTCTTTCATCACCGCAGTGGGCGGAGGAATTGCACGTGATGTCATCATCAATGAAGTACCTTTTGTTTTAAAGACAGGATTTTATGGCACAGTATCCATTCTTATTGCTCTTGTTTTATACCTGCTCCATCAGCAAAACCTTATGAGTTTTACAGTGATTACTGCCCTTTTTGTCGCAGCACTTTCACTCAGACTCCTTGCCTATTATAAAAAATGGTCTATACCGCTGCGATAGGCATAAGCTTACTTTCAGTACTTACAAGCTATAATTTCGCTCTTTAAAAGATGGCCTGTTAGCTCAGTCGGTAGAGCAAGTGACTGAAAATCACTGTGTCCTTGGTTCGATTCCGAGACAGGCCACCACCTTTTCTTTATATCAAATCCCAAAACACTAATAGACAAAAAACAGAATCTTTGATATAATATTATATGTTCTTAAAAAGAACAATTTGGGGACGATATGGCTTCGACTGGAGTCAATAGTTTATGGTTGCATGTCGGACTGAGCAACTCCGTTATACGGCTCACATTGCAATAAATGCAAACAATACAAATTATCGCCCAGCTTTAGCAGTAGCTTAAGTTTTACCCCCTCTTAAAGAGGACGGGCTGCTTCACCTGTGGATTCTAAATAAGCAGGATTTTGAAGTATAACCCTTCATTTAGATATATCTTGAGTCTGTCTCAGCTCCTGATGAAAAACGAGGCTGGTCTTGTGTAGCTTTGCAGGTTGTGTGAAGCAAGATGAGATTTAACAACCTTTCTAAGCATGTAGACGCCATAGATAGTTGGCTCTAGGACTCCGGTTCAATCCCGGACGTCTCCACCAAAATTTCTTCATTATCTTTTTCTTTTTCAACATCCTGAAACGAACTTGGACGTATTTTTTAATTTATGTGTCATATATAGATTTTATTTTTGAGAGAGATGGTGTTCGAGAGAGGATTTGAACCTCCGACCACTTCGATGTCAACGAAGTGCTCTACCCCTGAGCTACCCGAACATTTAAATATAGAGTAGAATTTTAGCGAAATTTTCTTAAAGTAATTTTTTATATTAAATATTGGAATATTCTAAACATTTTACTTTTAATTTAGGTATATACGTAGTATAATTTCAATCACAGATGATATTATAAATTATATCAATTATTATATATGCCACAAGGTAAATCATGAAAGTACAATTAGAAGAGTTAGGGCTTACAAATGTGGGTAAAATTTATCATAACATTAGTTATGAAGAACTTATCAAACATGAGCTGGAAAATGGTGAAGTAAGCGAAACAAAAAGTGGTGCAACAGCTGTTGACACAGGAATCTTTACAGGCCGTAGCCCAAAAGATAAATATTTTGTAGATCGCGCACCATCAAACCAATATATAGCATGGGGTGATGTAAATCAAAAGATAAGTGAAGAGATTTTCAATGAACTTTTAGAGCTCTCACGTGAGCAACTCTCTGGTAAAGATCTCTATGTTACTGATGTTTACAGCGGGGCAAGTCCAGCTTCTAAAAAGTCTATTCGTTTTGTAACAGAGATTGCATGGCAGTCACACTTTGTTAAAAATATGTTCATCCGTCCTACTCCTGCAGAATTAGAAGTGTTTAAATCTGACTTTACAGTTTTAAATGCCTGTAAAGCTGTCAATGACAAATGGAAAGAGCATGGCATGAACTCTGAAGTTTTTGTTCTTTTTGATATAGAGAGAAATATAGCCATTATTGGTGGGACATGGTATGGTGGAGAGCTTAAAAAAGGCATCTTCTCTATGATGAACTATTGGTTACCTCTTGATGGAAAACTCTCTATGCACTGTTCTGCAAATGTAGGAGAAGATAATGATACAGCTCTTTTCTTCGGTCTCAGCGGTACCGGAAAAACTACCCTTTCAACAGATCCGCACCGTGCACTTATCGGTGATGATGAGCATGGTTGGGATGACCACGGTGTCTTTAACTTCGAGGGCGGTTGCTATGCAAAAGTCATCAACCTTGATGCAAAAAGTGAACCGGAAATCTATGGTGCCATCAGAAAAGATGCACTTTTAGAAAACGTTGTTATGTATGGTGATGGTGAAGTTGATTATGAAGATGCTAGCAAGACAGAAAATACACGTGTCTCCTACCCAATAGAACATATACAAAACCACAAACCTGACCTTATGGCAGGACATCCAAAAAATATCATCTTCCTTTCAGCAGATGCTTTTGGTGTTTTACCTCCTGTTTCAAAACTTACACGTGAACAGGCAATGTACTACTTCTTAAGTGGTTACACTGCAAAAGTTGCAGGAACTGAGCGCGGTATCACTGAGCCGGTTGCAACATTCTCTGCATGTTTCGGTGAAGCTTTTATGACACTGCACCCAACCGTTTATGCAAAACTTCTTGGTGAAAAAATCGATAAGCATAATGTAAATGTCTACCTTGTAAATACAGGATGGGCAGGTGGTGGTTATGGCGTTGGAAAACGCATGAGCCTTAAAGATACGCGTGCATGTATCAATGCTATCTTAGACGGTTCTATCAATAACTCTGAATTTGACACAACGAAAACTTTCAGACTTCAAGTTCCAAAAACATTAGGTAATATCAACCCTGATTTGTTAAACCCTAGAAATTCTTGGGAAGACAAAGCAGCTTTCGATGCAACACGTGACAACTTAGCAGGTATGTTTGAAGAGAACTTTAAAAGATACCAGGATGCAGACAGTGAGTTTGACTTCTCTGCTGCAGGACCAAAAGTAGAAAACTAAAAAGTTTTTCTACTTTTTCTTCTTTTTCTTTGTGGCTTTCTCCATGTAGAGCCACACAGCTCCGCCAATCGTTACTAATATCACAGGTGCAAGCCATTTATTATCATTTATAAACATTGCAAACTTACTCAAAGCCGCTCCAAAATAATAACTTGAAAGCCCAAAAGCCAAAGCCCAGATAGCTGCTGCAAAAACATTTAAAATCGCAAACTTTTTAAAGTCATACTTCGTCAAAGCAATAGCAATAGGCACAACAGTCTTCAGCCCGTAGATAAATTTTTGAATAAAAATCACCCAATCCCCATGCTTTTTCATCAATATATGCGAAAGTGCCAGTTTTCTTCTGTGTTTTCTAAGCCCCTCAACCATCATAGATTTTTGATAACGCGTCAGCCAGAAAAGTAAAATATCTCCCACAGCATTCCCGGCAAAAGCAATGCCAATAGAGAG
>Ga0256829_1001547_pt1 | contig 18647 bp, 17 predicted proteins | sample 131447metaG_FD_185979 | JGI IMG/M metagenome (GOLD analysis project Ga0256829, IMG submission 185979) | Hydrothermal vent microbial communities from Lau Basin, Pacific Ocean - 131-447 | ecosystem: Environmental > Aquatic > Marine > Hydrothermal vents | place: Pacific Ocean: Lau Basin | collected...
TCCAACAAATGTATGTCTATCATCTGAAAGTGTAATATTTTTTGTCATCAATATTGACTCTCCTATACTTTTTCCTATAGGTTTTATCAAGCTTAAGCTAACAGTTGCAAAAAGTAATCCTAGTACAATAGTGCTTACTTTATTGTTATTCATATAAATTATTATATATCCTATCAATATAGTAAAAATAGTATAGATGTAAATATTTTGATGATCAGCAAATAAAATATTGTAATATAAATCAATATTGTAAAAGTCAATATAATTCAACTTTATACCTAAAAAAAGAAAAAAGTCTAAAATAAAAGTAAAGAATACTCCAGTTAAGAGTGCCTGAAAAAATTTAGTCATCTTAATCTCCTTATCTTTTTAGAGTTTATTTTTAAAAGTATTGAAGATTTCCCCTCATGTAACAACTTTTTATCCTCTATTATTATATCAGCTTTTTCTTCACAAAACCCTCTTTTAAAACTTTTTGATGTTTCATTTGCAGATGTAGAGTAGTACCACTTTTTGTTTAGTAAACTTGAATTTAATTGATAGTTTACAACTCTAAAGGCCATGTTTTTTACTATAAAAGTAGTTTTATTTGAACGGCGAACCTTTGATTTTTGACTGTTTGGAACTCTATTTTTATTTTTTTTGAAACTTAAAAAATTTGAATAGACTTTGATAAATGCTTTGGAAGTGTCTCTTGATTTTATCTCTAAAAGTCTTTCTTTGTTCTGAGACAAGAAACCGACAGTTGTGTCGGTCTGTGTTAGTATTACATTCACTATCTTATAAGAAAATCTTGTAATGCAGTTGCGTTTGACCATGAGTCATCACCCATTTCATCAAGGGCAAGTATAAGAGCTCTTGCTGCACTTAGTGTAGTGAAGTATGGTATATTTCGTTTTAGTACCTCTTGACGGATTACTACTGCATCTTTTTTAGATGTATTGTTATCAGAAGTGTTGATTGCCATCGCTATCTCATCATTTTTCATGCTATCCTCGATATTTGGACGACCTTCAGATATTTTAAGAACTAGTTCACAAGGGATATTTGCTGCTTCTAAAACGGTTTGTGTTCCTTTTGTTGCAACAAGTTTAAATCCATGACTCACTAGACCTTTACCTATCTCGGCAGCATGTTGCTTATCTGTATCTACAAATGATAAAAAACAAGTTCCACCTGTTGGTATTTTATTACCAGCAGAGAGCTGTGCTTTTGCAAAACTGATACCAAAATTAGAACTTATACCCATAACTTCACCAGTTGATTTCATTTCAGGTGAAAGAACTAGATCAGCACCATAAAGTTTATGGAAAGGAAAAACAGCTTCTTTAACAGAAACATGACCTTTTAGTTTTGGTTTTAGTAAGCCATTTTTTTCTTGAACTATGTCATATTTGTTATAAAAGTCTAAAGAACTTCTAAGAGTCTCACCTAACATAACACGAGTTGCAACTTTAGCAAGTGGCATACCTGTAGCTTTACTTACAAATGGAACTGTACGAGATGCACGAGGATTTACTTCTATAAGATAAATCTCATCTTGATAAATTGCATATTGAACATTCATTAGCCCTATAACACCAAGACCTAGTGCGATTTTTTTAGTTTGCTGTTCTACTTTTTCTATCATTTCATCTGAAAGGTTTACAGGAGGAAGTGAACATGCACTATCGCCAGAGTGGATACCAGCTTCTTCGATATGTTGCATAACAGAACCGATATAAACATCCTTCCCATCACAAATAGCATCAACATCAAGTTCAATAGCTTGGTCTAAAAACTTATCTATAAGAACAGGTGCTTCATATGATACAGAGATTGCAAGAGCCATATACTCATTTAGTTCCTCGTTTGAGTAAACTATTTTCATACCTCTTCCACCAAGAACAAAAGATGGACGAACTAAAACAGGATAACCCAATTTTTCTGCTATTGGAACTGCTTCTTCTTTTTTACGAGCTAGTCCATTTTCTGGTTGTTTTAGTCCGTTTCGTTTAACAAAATCACTAAACTGCTCTCTATCCTCAGCTAAATCAATAACTGCTGATGGAGTTCCTGAGATATTTGCACCAATCTTTGTAAGAGAGTCTGCAAGTTTTAGAGGTGTTTGTCCACCAAAGTGAACAATAATGCCATCAGGTTCTTCGTTTTCTATAACTTCACGAACATGCTCAAAGTCTATAGGCTCAAAGTATAAAACATCAGAAGTATCATAGTCAGTAGAAACAGTTTCAGGGTTACAGTTATACATGATACACTCAATATCCATCTCTTTTAGAGCAAAGGCAGCATGAACACAACAGTAGTCAAACTCTATACCTTGACCTATACGGTTAGGTCCACCACCTAAGATAAGAACTTTTTTCTTATCACTTATTCGTTTGGTTACATTTGGAATTTTTGTGATATTGGTCGTTGAGTAAAGATATGGAGTTAAAGCCTCAAACTCAGCAGAACAAGTATCAACTTCATTAAACTCTAAACTTACATTTAGTGATTTTCTTGTAGTATAAACTTCATTTTCATCTATGATATGGTTTGAGTTTTTAGTGATGAGTTGAGCTATGCGTTTGTCTGAAAAACCATCGACTTTTAAGTGTCTCATTTTCTCTTCATCAAATAGAACTTTGTCGCTTATCTTTGATTCCGTTTCTATAAGTTCTTGAATTTGATAAAGAAACCAAGGGTCAATAGCACAAGTATCAAACATCTCTTCTATACTCATGCCACGACGAAAACCTTCTGCTACATAAAGAATTCTATCTGCATTTGGACGGCGAATTTCATGTTTTACAAACTCATCATTTGCATCTATTTCATCAAGACCACAAAGACCAGTCTCTAGTGAACAAAGAGCTTTTTGAAGAGACTCTTTAAAGGTACGACCAATAGCCATAACCTCACCAACTGATTTCATTGATGTACTCAAAGTGCTTTGGGCTTCAGGAAATTTTTCAAATGTAAAACGAGGAATCTTTGTTACAACATAGTCAATAACTGGCTCAAAAGATGCAGGAGTTCCAGTTATATCATTTGTAATCTCATCAAGAGTAAAACCAACTGCTAGAAGTGTTGCAACTTTTGCAATAGGGTATCCAGTGGCTTTTGATGCTAGTGCAGAAGAGCGACTTACACGAGGATTCATCTCTATAACAATCATTCTTCCAGTTTTTGGATCTATTGAAAACTGAACATTTGAGCCACCAGTATCAACACCTATCTCTCTTAAAATATCAAAAGAGGCATTACGCATTCTTTGGTATTCTTTGTCTGTAAGAGTAAGGGCAGGGGCAACTGTTATGCTGTCTCCAGTGTGTACACCCATCGGATCAAAGTTTTCAATAGCACAAACAATGATACAGTTGTCAGCCTTATCACGAATAACTTCCATCTCATACTCTTTCCAACCGAGCATAGATTCCATAATCTCTATCTCATTTACAGGAGAAGCAGAGATACCTTCTTGGGCTAGTTTTTTAAACTCTTCCATGTTGTAAGCAACACCTGAACCACCACCTGCAAGTGTAAAAGAGGCTCGTGAGATTACAGGAAAGCCTATATCTTTTACTACTTCAATAGCTTCTTCAACACTGTAGGCATTGGCACTTTTTGGTAAGTCCATACCGATTTTAATCATGGCTTCATTAAAAGCAGAACGGTCTTCACCCTTATGAATAGCCTTCGGAGTTGCACCAAGAAACTCCACTCCTTCTAGCATCCCTTTTTCGTACATGGAAGTAGCAACATTTAGAGCAGTTTGACCACCCATAGTTGGCAAAATAGCATCAACATTTTCATCTTTGATGATTTTAGCGATTATCTCTTCTTTGATGGGTTCTATATATGTTCTATCTGCAAACTCTGGGTCTGTCATGATAGTTGCTGGATTTGAGTTGATAAGAACAACTCTATAACCAAGTTCTTTGAGTGTTTTAACAGCCTGTGTTCCTGAATAGTCAAATTCACAAGCTTGACCGATAATAATCGGACCAGAACCTATAAGTAAAATAGTGTGTATATCGGTGCGTTTTGGCATTTTTACCCTTCTAAATTATATCTTAAAAATTTAGAGATTATAGCCAAAAAGCACTTAAAATTTGATGAGTTTTTATCTCTCTTTTAATACTCAAAAGTATAGATAAGAGAAACTAATCCTGAGTAGATAGTATTGTCTTGAACAAGAGGACTGTTTTTGGCTGGAGAAGATAGTCTTTGTGCATGTAAATTTACTAAAGTTGAGATGGTTTTTGTGATAGGATATTTGAGATAAGTTTGCACTCCAAGTTGTACACCAGAACCTGCATTATATTGAGTTCTTGAGAGTGTTGCTTCATTCGATTTGACACCATAATAATAGTCTGTGAATTTTGCAGACTGGTAAGTAGCTAAAATACTTGGATAAATTGATAATTTATTTATGTGAAATACATAACCAACTTCTGTTTGTAAAATCCAAGCATTTTGTTCATACAAAACATCGCTTAAGAGCATGGCATCTACAAAAAGTTTATCTTTTTGTGCAGAAAATGCAAGACCTGCTTCAATAGAATTTTTTCTATCATCCATGCCATTCAAATAAGTAGAATCAGATGCTTTGTAGCCATATATTCTAGGCTGTGCAGTCAATGAAAAAGCCCAAGAGAAATCATCTGTTTTTTCTCCTAAAAAATATACTCCAAATCGAGACCATTTAGCATAAAAAAGCCCATCATTATAGTAGAAAAATGGTGAAGGAAGAAGAATATTATCAACTCCTTTGTATGGTTGCGTTTGGATATATGCCCCAGCACCAATAGTTAGTTCATGCTTCTTATCTTTAGCATAAAGATTTAAAACAAGTAGTAATGTAAAAAATATTTTTATCATTTTAGCTTCCTTATAAGGTAAAAATAGTTAGGATTGTTAGATTTATAATATTGCTCAACGATAGCATTTTGGTATCCCTGAGACTTGGTAACAGAGATAACTCTACCAACTTTTAGACCTTTGAAAAATATATTATCGAGTCCAGATGTAGTAACTTCATCCTCTTTTTTAATGTTAAACCATGAAGGGATATATTTTATGATGATATTCTCTCCATTGTTTCCATGTGCGATACCAGGTGCATGTTTATTTCCAACAAAAACTGCATATGAACTTTGTATATCTCTATTTAAAAGACCTAAAGGTTTTGAGTTCTTTGAAATAACGATACCAGCTACGAGTTCTTTATATGTTAGACCATATATTTTTGATTTGTTAAAATCTTTCATCTCTATCCAAACTCTGTTAAAGTTAGCAAATTTTTGATAGGATATTGCTCTTACCAATTCTACTTTAGGGTTTAGTTTTAGGGCTGATTTATTTATTTTATATAGGTCATTAGCCTCAGTTGCTAACTCTTGCATTACTAGGTGATTGTTTTCATACTTTTGAAGTTGTGTTTTTAGTTTATCTATTTGATTTACTTGATAAAAATGTTTGTGAAAACTATTTTCTACAAATTCTATAGTATCTTTATAGCTGATTTTAACACTGTTAAGTACAGATATAACAGGTTTTTGTACAATATTAGTATAATAAAATGCACTCACAAAGAGTGCAATTAGGATAGAAAAAAAGCTAAAAACTTTTTTATTCATTCTCAAATAGTTCTTGTAGTAAGTCTATCTCTTCTAAAGCACGACCAGTTCCTCTTGCAACAGCAAGAAGTGGTTCATCCGCTACAAAAACAGGTATTCTAACTATGTCAGAAAGGTATTTGTCAAGCTGACGGATAAGAGCTCCACCACCAGTAAGAATAATACCATGGTTTACAATATCACCAGCCAAATCAGGTGGCATTTGTTCTAAGACATCACGAAGTGCTTCTGCTACTTCTTTAAGAGGTTCTTTCATAGCCTCTCTTGCATCTTCACTTGTAAGTTCAACTGAACTTAAAAGACCTTCTACTTGGTCACGACCATTAACAACCATTGTAAGGTCTTTGTCTAAAGTGATAGCAGTACCGATGTTTATCTTAATCTCTTCTGCAACTCTTTCGCCTACTAAAAGATTGTATTTTTTTCTAATATAGTTGATGATATTTTGATCTATCTTATCACCTGCTGTACGGATAGATTTTGATAGTACAAGTCCACCTAGAGATACAACACCAATCTCAGTTGTACCACCACCGATATCAACTACTAAATGACCTTGTGGCTCACGAATATCAACACCAGCACCAATAGCAGCTGCCATAGGTTCTTCAATAAGGAAAACTTCTCTTGCTCCTGCACTTAAAGCTGATTCACGAACAGCTTTTCGCTCAACTTGTGTAAGACCATAAGGAACACATATAATAATACGAGGAGAAATAAGAGAGCTTCTTCCATGTGCTTTTTCGATAAATTTACGAATCATTTTCTCAGTCATGTCAAAATCAGCAATAACACCATCACGCATAGGACGAATAGCTCTAATATTTCCTGGAGTTTTACCTACCATCTCTTTTGCTTCATGTCCAACTGCTAAAACTCTGCTTTGACCATACTTTTCAGTCTTAACTGCAACAACAGAAGGCTCATTGATAATAATTCCTCTTCCTTTAGCAATTACAATAGTATTTGCAGTTCCTAAGTCGATTGATAAATCGTTTGAAAAAAGTCCTATAATTTTGTTAAATATCATATTTTATTTACCTTATGCTGTTTTTTGTATTGTTTTTTTTATGTAAAGAGGTGTCTCACCATCTTCTATAACTTCTTTAGTTATAAGTACTTCATATCCATCGTACTCTGGAAGTTCATACATAATATCAATCATATTTTCTTCTAAAATAGCACGAAGTCCACGAGCTCCTGTTTTTCTTTTTATAGATTTTGTTGCAATAGCACGAAGTGCATCATCTTCAAAGTTTAACTCAACATTATCTATAGAAAATAGTTTTTTATACTGTTTTATAAGTGAATTTTTAGGTTCTGTAAGTATTCTAACCATATCATCTTCATTTATTTCTTGTAAAGATGCAATGATAGGTAAACGCCCAACAAGTTCTGGTATAAGACCAAAATGAACTAAATCATCAGGCTCAACCATATCATAAGTTGGTTTTTGCTCATCTTTTGTTTTTTTATCATGTCCAAAACCTAAAATATTTTGACCTTGTTTGCGTTTGAGTATCTCTTCTAAACCATCAAAAGCACCACCACATATAAAAAGAATGTTAGTTGTATCTATGGAAGTGAACTCTTGATTTGGATGTTTTCTCCCACCTTTTGGTGGTATATTTACATCTGCACCCTCTACTATTTTAAGTAAAGCTTGTTGAACACCTTCCCCAGATACATCACGAGTTATAGAACGGTTTTCACTCATACGAGCTACTTTATCAACTTCATCTATAAATACTATACCTTTTTGTGCTCTTTTAACATCCCCATCAGCTGCTTGGATTAATTTTGTTAAGATGTTTTCAACATCCTCTCCAACATATCCAGCTTCAGTTAAGCTTGTTGCATCTGCGATAGCGATAGGTACATTTAAAACTCTAGCGATAGTTTGAGCCATAAGTGTTTTTCCAGAACCAGTTGGTCCTATAAGAAGAACATTTGACTTTGCTATTTCAGTGTCATCATCTATTATATCAGCTGTTCTAAAAATTCTTTTATAGTGGTTATAAACAGCAACACTTAAAAGTTTTCTTGCTCTCTCTTGACCTATAATATAATCACCTAAAAATCTATCAAGTTCTTTTGGTGTCATTAAATTATTTACAGCTTCAAGAAGTTCATCGTTTTTTGGAGTTGATATATTTTTTTCATCTCCAAACATAATTTTATATGCTGAAACAACACAGTTTTTACATATGTAAACACCATTACCAGCTATTAATGGATTTTTCTCGCTCTCGCTTGCGTCACAAAAACTACAATGTCTAGTTATCATATTTGTTTCCTCTCAAATGGAATCCCTCTCTTAGTTTCTAGTACAAAAGTACATAGATTTTTTACATAATTATTATCTGTATTTTTTATAATCTCACTTGCACAATCTTTGAGTGGTTTTCCAGACTCAAATAGTTCCCTGTAAGCAGATTTTAGTGCATTTATATCTTCTCTATCTAATTGTCGGCGAAGTCCTGTAAGGTTTAAACCTCTTAGGTTCGCACGATTTCCTTCTGCTAAACAGTACGGAGGAATATCTTGTGCAAGTGCAGAAGCACCACCAATCATCGCATAGTCACCAATATGAATAAATTGATGAATTGGTGTCATACCACCAATAACAACATGGTCTCCAAGCTCAACATGTCCAGCTAAGGTAGCTGCATTTGCTAAGATACAGTTGTTGCCAATAATAACATCATGACCCAAATGAACATAACCCATAAAAAGGTTGTTATCACCTATCATAGTTTTTCTACCACCACCTTCAGTTCCTGGGTTAAAAAGTGTAAACTCTCTGATAGTGTTATTGTTACCTATTATCAGCTCAACATCTTCACCATGAAATTTTAAATCTTGTGGGATAGAACCTATAACTGCATGAGAAAAGATTCTATTGTTTTTGCCTATAGTTGTTTTACCATAAATACAAGCACCTTGTGCTATCGTAGTTCCATCTCCGATACTTGTCTTTGATGAGATAAAACAGAATGCTCCAATCTTAACATTTTCACCAATAATCGCACCATCTTCAATGACGGCAAGTTTAGATATATTTGACATATATTTATTTCTTACTTATCAACTATCATTGCTTTTAGTTCAGCTTCACTTGCTAATTTACCATCAACGAAAGCTTCACCTTTAAGCATCCAAATAGTTCCCTTTTGTTTGATAACAGAGATACGGTACTCTAGTTTGTCCCCAGGTCGTACAGGAGTCCTAAACTTTGCCTTATCTATGCTCATGAAGTAAACAACTTTACTAGATATTTCTTCTTCAGTTAGCTCACCCATGCTTAAAAATGAAAGAATACCACCAGCCTGAGCCATACCTTCTAAAATCATAACACCTGGATAGATTGGATGACCTGGAAAATGACCTTGAAAAACAGGCTCTGAAATAGATACATTTTTATAAGCAACTATTGATTTGCCTTCTTCCATATCAGTTACACGATCAACGAGTAAGAATGGGTATCTATGAGGAAGTATTTTTTGTATTTGCATAACATCTAAAGTCATAATAAGAGCCTTAATAATAATTTTGGCAATTTTACCTAAATATTCATTATATTATGATTAGTTTTTCTTTTGTGTCTTCATATGTTTTTGCATCAAGATAGATATTTAATTTTTTATCAGATATATCTTTTACTACAATTATAGGAGTTAAGTCATAGTTTGAGCCAGTTAGTTTACTTCTTACCTCTAGTTCCTCTTCAAAACTTGGAGAGTTGAAAATTAAATCATTTATATCTTTATAGTTGCGTTTGATAAGTAAATTAAAATCTTCTAAGGTAATAAATTTTACCTCTTCACGGTTAAAATAATGTAATTTGTCATGATGAAACTCTATCTTTCCTTGTGCTCTTTTTCGTCGAAGAGTTGAGTATGAAAGAGCATAAGCAGGGATAAAAGTTCTTTTTCCCTCTGTTAGTTTAAAGTTAAATTGACGATAGTTTAAAAACTTTTGTTTAATGATTTTGTATTCAATATTTTCATCTTCAAATTCATTTCGTTTTGTATATATTGCAAGTCTTTCTTCGATAGAAGCAGGAAGGATAGTGTTAGAGATTGGTGAAAACATCTCGTCCATGAGCCTATCTTGTTGCTCTCTTTGCATAGTTAAACCAAAGATGCAACCACAATAATCTTGACGATAAAGTTGTTCCTCTTTAGTTACTCGACTTTGGTCTTGCGTTCCACCACCACTTCTATAATCAACGGCAATAAATTCTACGCCATTTTTTTCATGAAACTCATCTCCAACTCGCTTAAGTTGTTCTTGAGATTTTAAAGGACTTACAAGTAGGGTAGTGGTTATCTTTTTCTCACCAAGTTCAAGAGCTTTTTTTGCACTTATAGAAAAACGCTTATCAAAACAAACTTCACAACGAGCTCCTTTTTCAGGCTCATTTTCAAGTCCATGAACTGCTTCAAGCCAATTCTCATAATCGTATTCACCCTCAAGTAAATCTATACCAAGTTTTTTACAGCTTCGTTTAACATCAAGCAAACGCAACTGATACTCTGAATATGGATGAATATTTGGGTCATAGAAGAAACCTGTAAGTTTCTCCTCTGGATAATCTGCTTTTAATTTTTCTAAAAAGAAGTGGCTATCAACACTGCAACATATATGAACTAATATAAGAAAATCCTCTCTTTGTATTTTTGTGTAATTATAATCTTATTTTTATAAAAAATGTAACAAATTATAAAATTCATTTTATTTTCTAAGGTAAAAAGCATAGTTTTTTTTAATAAGTGATACAATGAATATATAATGTTTACTACATAAGAAAAGGATGTAACTATTAAAAATGATATTAGTGAAATTATGCCACTTATATACTCCACAGAGATTAGAGATGCTTACACACAAGGGCATTCTGAAAATGTGGCATATTATGCAAAACACTTAGCATCAGCATTGAAACTTTCACTTAAAGAGTGTGAAGATGTTTATATAGCAGGGCTTTTACATGATGTAGGCAAGATAGGTATTCCTGATAATATTTTACTAAAACCAACTAAGTTGGAGTCTAGTGAGTTTGAACTTATACAGATGCATAGTTATATAAGTGGACAAATCATAGAAAAATTAAAAAATTTTTCCTATCTCAAAGATGCCGTGAAACATCATCATGAAAACTTTGATGGGAGTGGGTACCCTGATGGACTCAAAGGTAAAGAAATCCCTCTTTATTCTCGCATTCTTTCTATAGCAGATGTCTTTGATGCCTTAACCACGAGTCGTATTTATCGGGCATCTATACAGTTTAATGAGGCAATAACCATCATGGATACCATGCAAGAAAAAGAGAAGTTTGACCCTGAACTTTATAAAGTATTTATGTTGATGATTAGAAAACTTGGCGTTGTTCAAAAAAATAAGTATAAAAAGATTGAATTTGTTGGTCTTGAAGAGCAAAGAAATAGTTTTTTCTTTACAGACCACTTAACAAAACTGCTCAACCGTGATGCACTCCTGAGTTTACTACGAAAAAGCCATGATTATGAATATAAAGTTTCTTTGATTGAGAGTAATTTAAAAGAGTTTAAAGATTATAACAAAGCTTTTGGATTACATAAAGGCGATATTGCTTTAAAAACTACTGCAAATATAATAAATGAAGAGTTTTTAGGTATTACAAAAATGAAAAATCCACAACCGAGAGAAGTCTTTACATTTAGATTACATGCAGATAAATTTGCTATTTTATATATTGGACAAAGGGGCGAGTTTATAAGCTATAAGATGAGTAAAATTCAAGAGAATATCAAAAAAAAGTTAGATATGCTTTTTGAGTTTCATTTTATCATACGAGATAATACTGTTTCTAAAAACATAGAACGAGATATTGGATATTTATTATGATAATTTTGGAACAAATTAAGATAAATAATGAATCAGATATTATTTATGCCAAAAGAACTTTACTAAATATTTTAAAAAGATTGCAACACTCTCAAAGTAGTTATTTGGTTTTTTGTTCGATGGAGTTATCTACAAACTTACTTAAATATACAGATGGAGGAGAGATATGGATTTTACAAGATACTCAAGGTCAGATACATATAGCATCTTTAGATAGTGGAAGAGGTATCGAAAATATTTATTGGGCGATGGAAAATGGCACTTCCCAAAAAGAAAATTCCTTAGGTATTGGACTTTATCAAATGGATAATGATGCACTCTATCATGTAGAAATAGTATCTTATACAAAAGAGAATATGCATGGAACTGTTGTACTTGTATCTCTTAGAGATTATGACCCAGCTGTTTGTTCCTTGGGAGTTCCATATGTAACGGAAAAGGTAAGTGGCGATATATTTGTTAAAAAAGGAAGATTTCTACTTTTAGCAGATAGTAGTGGGCATGGAAGAAAAGCCTATAAAACTGCTGTGTATCTTAAGTCATTGTTCTACGAACATCCTTTTTCTTGTTTGATAGCGGATGAGTTTTTTGATACAATTCATGAGTATCTTAAAGTAAAAACTATGAGGGGAGCTGTTTTATCCATCATGGAAGTTTCTTCATCTTCTGTGAAAAGTTGTGGTGTAGGAAATATATCGTTTTGGGTTCAAAATGGCTATAAATTTCAATATATCTCACAAAAAGAGGGCATAGTAGGTGAAGTATTTGCAAACATAGATAAGCACTCTTTTCACTTGAAAAAAGATGAAAAGTTGATTGCTGCGACAGATGGTATAGATGTTGGAAAAATGGAAAAAATGTTGGAAGAACTCCCAAAAAAATGTAGCTCTTCTATGATAGCACTCTGTGCTATGAATTTTGCATCAGTAACATATGATGATAAAACAATCGTAATATTAAAACAAAAAGGAAAAGAAAATGACAGATAATTTTAAAAGTTCACTGCTTAATATTTTGCAAAACAATTCAGAACAACTAATCAGCGAGTGGTTACACTATTTTGAGGATAATCAAAAAGATGATGAGTACCGTCATTATGATGATTTTTTAGGCTTTTTTGAAGAGTGTGTAGAATCAGGTTTAGACGCCTCAAGCGATGAAGCAGAAGCATTGAAACATTTTTTGGTAAAAATCAATGACATAATCGGGGAAGATACTTTTTTTCATTTCAATAATTCTGTATATACTTGTTTTTTAAAGTTTCCAATCTTAAAACTGCTAGAAGAAAATAAGCTTTTTAATCTTGAAAATGTAGCACCAATTACAAAGTTTTTTGAGTCTCTTACATCGCAATTAATTGTAACAATGCTTCAAGCAAATAAGCATCATCAAATTACAACTACACAAGAGTTATCAGAAAGAGAAGCTCCTATTAGTGAAATATGGGAAGGGGTCTTGATGGTGTCTATCGTCGGAACTTTGGATTCTCATAGAATATTGCAGATAATTGACAAAGTAATGCATGAAATAGAAAAGAAAGAGTATTCTAATGTGGTTGTTGATATAAGTGCTATCTTTGATATGAATTCAGAAGTTGCGAACCAAATTATAAAACTGAACAATACTATACACTATATGGGTGTTAAACCCTATATAACAGGAGTAACTGGTAACATTGCTAAAAGTCTAACACATCTCAATATTAGTTTAGGAGATGTACATACCTATGCAACAACGAAAAAAGTGATGAAAAAGATTTTAAAGAAGAGATTGAAATAATTGCATTATGATATTTTAAAATCATTATATGTTGGGGTTATTGTTATAGACCAGTTAGATGGTCAAATAGTGTATAGTTATGGGTCTTCTCCATTTGAAGATTTTGCCGTTAAAGATTTGACACAATTTGAAGACTTTATAGCTAAAAACTATTTTGAAGATAAATTTCCTATCTTTGATACTTTAATAGTTGCTAATCAAGCTTATTGGATTATTAGAAGACAAAAAAATTCTTATATTTATTATTTTATTCAAAGGTGTAAGCAGTGGGATAAGATTATAGAAGAGACAAAGGCAGGAAGTCATCTTGATGGATTGACAAAATGTTATACTAAAATAGAAATAGAGTCCTTTGTGACAAACTCCTTGGCAACTTTTTTGCGATATAAAGAAAATCCTTTTTCACTTTTGATGTATGATATTGATTGGTTTAAAAAGGTAAATGATGTTTATGGTCACTTGGCTGGGGATTTTGTTTTGAGAGAACTAAGCTCTTTGGTAAAGACTTTATTGAGAGATTCAGATATTTGTGGTCGTTTTGGAGGTGAAGAGTTTATAGTTATTTTACCTCAAACTAAAGTTGCAGGTGCTATAAAACTAGCAGAAAAGATACGAGAAACGACGAAAAATCATCAGTTTACATTTCAAGGAAAGGATATAGATATAAGCATTAGTATTGGTGTTACTTCTGTAGGGATAAGCGATACTTCATTTGGCTTAATTGACAGATGCGATAAAGCATTGTATGATGCAAAAGAAAATGGTAGAAACAGAGTGGAGTATAGATAATAGTTCCAAAAAAGGAACTATTAAAAACTTATTTAGTCTCTTGTTTCTAAAACAGTGATAGAGTTGATGGCATCTTGACCTTGTATTTGTGAAAGAACATCAAAACTTTCTTGGTCATCTTTTTCTATTGCACCAAAAACAGTATGAACACCATCTAGGTGAGGGGTATCTACAAAAGTTATGAAAAATTGACTTCCACCAGTATCTGGTCCAGCGTGTGCCATAGATAGAGTTCCAGGGACATGAACTGAAGTATTTGTATCAGTTTCACATGCAATAGCCCAGTCAGGACCACCAGCACCAGTTCCATCAGGACAACCACCTTGAGCCATAAAACCTGGGATAACACGGTGAAAGTTTAAGTTGTCATAAAAACCTGTAGTTGATAAGTATGCAAAGTTTGCTACAGTGTTTGGAGCTTCATCTGGAAAAAGTTTTATCCAAATAATACCTCTTGCAGTATCTACTTTTGCATACTGTTGTTTTAATGACTCTTCTGGAGTGATATTGTAATCTTTAAGTTTTTTTCTTCCGAACATTTTTTGCCTTTTTATAAAATATATTTGAAATTATAGTGAATTTTTGCCTTAAATGTACTTTAAAGTAAAAAAAAACTATTTTTTCAAGGAAAGATAAATTTTTACAAGATATAATTTTTGCAATTAATTTATATAAAAGAGGAAAAATAATGTCAAAACAGATTTTTCAACCAAATGTAGAGTTTGCAAAAAATGCAAATATTGGAAGTATGGATGAGTATAAGGCTCTTCAAAACAAGGCAATAGAGAACTATGAAGGCTTTTGGGGTGATTATGCAAAAGAGAAGCTCGATTGGATAGAACCATTTACAGATGTTTTAGATGAGAGTAATGCTCCATTTGTAAAGTGGTTTGATGGTGGTAAGCTGAATGTTTCTACGCAATGTATTGACCGTCACTTAGACAGTCGTAAAAACAAAGCAGCGATTATATTTGAAGGAGATAGAGGAGATGTTCAAACTATCACTTATCTTGACCTTTATAAAAATGTAAATAGATTTGCTAACCTTTTAAAAGAGGATTTTGGAGTGCAAAAGGGCGATAGGGTTGTAATCTATATGCCTATGATTCCTGAAGCTGCTTACGCAATGCTTGCATGTGCTAGGATAGGGGCTATTCACTCCATCGTTTTTGGTGGATTTTCTTCTGAAGCTTTAAAAGATAGAATAGAAGATGCAGAGGCAAAAGTAGTGATTACTGCTGATGGAGCTTATAGAAAAGAGAAACCTTATATGCTAAAACCTGTGGTTGATGCTGCCATTGATGATAATTCTCCAGTGAAAAAAGTGCTTGTTGTTGAGAGAAATCATGAAGATGTGACTTGGAAGGAGGGAAGAGACTACTCTTATAATGAACTGATTAAAAACAAATCTACACATTGTAAAGCCGAGGTAATGGACTCAGAAGATCCACTTTTTTTACTTTACACTTCAGGAAGTACAGGAAAACCAAAAGGTGTACAACATAACTCTGCTGGTTATATTTTATGGGCACAAATGACTATGGAGTGGGTATTTGATGTTAAAGAGAATGATACTTACTGGTGTACTGCTGATGTTGGTTGGATTACAGGTCATACTTACATAGTTTATGGTCCACTTGCTATGGGTGCTACAACTGTGATGTTTGAGGGTGTTATCACTCACCCTGATGCAGGTCGCCCTTGGGCAATGGTTGAAAACCATAGAATTAACCAGTTTTATACTGCACCAACAGCGATAAGAGTTTTACATAAGATGGGTGAAGATGAGCCGAAGAAATATGACTTATCATCTTTGAAAGTTCTTGGAACAGTTGGTGAACCAATAGACCCTCCTGCTTGGAAATGGTACTATGAAGAGGTTGGTAGTTCAAAATGTGCTATCGTTGATACTTATTGGCAGACTGAAACAGGTGGACATATTGTCTCTCCTCTTCCAGGTGCAACGCCGATAAAACCAGCTTGTGCGACGCTTCCACTTCCGGGAATAATTGCTGAGATATTAGACCCTGCAACAGGAGAAAAAACTGAAGTTGGAGAAACAGGGTATATGTGTATAACCCGTCCTTGGCCTGCTCAGATTCGTGGAGTTTGGGGAGATGAAGAACGCTACAAAAAATCATACTATGGTGATGTTACAAAAGATGGCAAAGCTGTTTACTTCACAGGTGATGGTGCAAGATATGATGAAGATGGATATATTACGATTACTGGTCGAACTGATGATGTTATCAATGTTTCAGGACATAGAATGGGAACTGCTGAGGTTGAAGCTGCTATCAAAAAACATGCAAATGTAGCTGAAGTCGCAGTTGTAGGAAAACCACATGAGCTTAAAGGTGAAGGCATCTTTGCTTATGTGGTACTTAAATCTGATGATGGTGTTGCTGATGAAGTTGAAGAGATAAAAGCTATCAACAGTGTTATTAAAAAAGAGATAGGAAATATTGCTATTTGTGATGATATGGTTTTTGCTCCAGGGCTTCCAAAAACTCGTTCAGGGAAAATCATGCGTCGAATACTGCGTTCAATAGCCAAAGGTGAGGCTATTACTCAAGATATTTCTACTCTTGAAGACCCTTCTATTGTTGCTAAAATTGAAACGATGGTTAAAGGATAAATTGATTATGGAATTATGCGTTGCACTGGATTTACCCACAAAAGAAGAAAATTTAGCTTTAATTGAAAAAATTAAGGATCATGATGTCTGGCTTAAAGTCGGACTTCGCAGTTACATCCGTGATGGTGAAGAGTTTTTAAAAGACATCAAACAAATAAACCCTGATTTTAAAATATTTTTAGACCTTAAGCTCTATGATATTCCAAATACGATGGCAGATGCAGCAGAGTCCATCATGGGGCTTGATGTTGATATGTTTAATGTTCATGCAAGTGCAGGAAAAAGAGCTATGAAAACAGTGATGGAGCGTTTGCAAAAGTACGAAACTCGTCCTATAGTTTTAGCAGTTACAGCTCTAACTTCTTTTTCTGAAGATGAGTTTGTGGCAGTATATGAAAGTGATATAGCAACTAAAGCAGATCAGTTTGCTCAAGATTCTTTAGAGGCAGGATTGGATGGTGTAGTTTGTTCAGCTTTTGAATCTGATTCTATCAAAAAAATTACAAGTGATAAGTTTATGACACTTACCCCAGGGATAAGACCATTTGGTGAAGATGCTGGAGATCAAAAAAGAGTTGCCGATGTTGCATTCGCTAAAGAAGCTAAAGTTGATTTTATAGTAGTTGGTCGTCCAATTTATCAGTCTTATAATCCATCTGATGTAGTTGAGAAGATATTAAACCAGCTTTAAAGATTGTGTTTTATCCTGTATTGTAGATTTTCAAACTCTTTATATCTGTTCGCCACTTTTTTTAATTGAAAATTTTGTGTTAATTTGTAAACTCCAGTAGTATTTATAAGAAGTTGGGCTTGAAGATCACTTCGTTTCTCAAGAGTAAGTATTTTAAAACTAAGATTATCTAAAATAAGAGGTGGCTTTGATGGGTTTGAATAGTATGCTAAAACCATATGATAGCCACCATGAAATTTCTCTTTTACAACAGCAAAAAAGAGTTTCTTTTTGTTGAATCCTAGCTTAAGTAATGAGTAATATTTAATTATCACATAATCCTCACAATCCCCATAACCAACAGTTAAAAACTCCTTAGGGGTAGCCCAACTATCTTCTTTTTTATCGATAACTGCATCATACTGTGGTAGTAGTCTGTTAAGATAAAAGTTTATTCTTTTTAGTTGTTTTTCTTTTGAGTAAGTTTTGCAAGATGAGATATAGCTTTGATAATCTAAAATTCTATTAACAGAAATAGGATTTGATATTTTGATATTTTTTAATTCAATGTCACTAAAATATGGGTATTGATTAGCAAATAAAAGAGCAGATAGAAAAAGTAAAACGGTAATTTTCATTATAAACCTTTAAAACTTAGAAAGTTTTTTTATTTTTAAGCTAAATATTATAGTATTATTACTATAATCTCACTCTTCAAAAGGACAAGTGGGTGAGCGGCTGAAACCACATCCCTGCTAAGGATGCGTACGGGTAACTGTACCGAGAGTTCGAATCTCTCCTTGTCCACCACAAACCCCTATTTTAAGCACTTTAAAGCACCTTTTTAAAAAGAGTTATTTTTCTTTACATATGCAATTATACTATTTATTTATAAATTTGAATAGACCTATCGAAGTTAATATTAAAATTATCAAGATAGTTCACATAAACATCAAAGACCATTTGAGTATTTGCATGACCTAAAAGCTGTGCAAGTTGAACAAAGGAAATCCCACCCAACACAACCCACTTAAAAAAAAGCAAAAAAAAAGGTAGCTAGAAATTAATCCAACTACCCTAACATTTCCTAACATACTACAGTAATTAATTGTAATACTTGAATATTATATGTTCCCAATCAATATTATATCAAAAAAAATGGCAAAAAAAAAGGCTAGAACCGAAGTAACATACGAGTATATTAAGTCGAAAATGAGTTGAAATTAAATACTTTCGTTAAACCTCGCTTAATTAATTT
>Ga0256829_1001548_pt1 | contig 18634 bp, 21 predicted proteins | sample 131447metaG_FD_185979 | JGI IMG/M metagenome (GOLD analysis project Ga0256829, IMG submission 185979) | Hydrothermal vent microbial communities from Lau Basin, Pacific Ocean - 131-447 | ecosystem: Environmental > Aquatic > Marine > Hydrothermal vents | place: Pacific Ocean: Lau Basin | collected...
TGTGTGCTACTCTCTCTAGTTTCTACTTCATTTTCTGCTCTACTCATAACTGCTTCTTAAAATCTATCAAATTCACGAAGGTCTAAGCCAGCACCACTACTTTGTGTCTGTTGTGGTGCAGCTTTTACCCTAGGTGCAGCTAAAGGAGTTGGCGTGCCAAACATATCACTCTCCTCTGTTTGTGCAAGTTTAAAGAAACTCATCATTTGGTTCAGTGCATTTGCCTGACCATTGAGCTGTTCACTCGCACTTGCCATCTCTTGAGAAGAAGCGGCATTTGTTTGTGTTACTTGGTCAAGTTCTGTCATCGCCGTGTTGATTTGACCTAGCCCTATATCTTGCTCTTTAGAAGCGTTGGCTATATCTTTGATAAGTTCTGCTGTTTCTTGAATCTTAGGAACAACATTACCTATGAGTTCTCCTGCTTTTTCACTTATCTTGACACTATCGGTTGTGATTGTACTTATCTCTTGCGCTGCTATTTGTGAGCGTTTTGCAAGTTTTCTTACCTCAGCGGCAACAACGGCAAACCCTTTTCCATGTTCACCCGCACGCGCTGCTTCTATGGCAGCATTGAGAGCTAAGAGGTTCGTTTGATACACGATGTCTTCGATAATGCTAATTTTCTCAGAGATAAGCACCATTGCATCAACTGTTTTGGTTACCGCTTCTCCACCATCTATCGCCATGATAGAAGCTTCTTCTGCAAGTGCGTTTGTTTTTTGTGCATTTTTCGTAGACTCTGCAACACTACCACTCATCTCTTCAAGTGCAGCACTTGTCTCTTCGAGTGAGCTTGCTTGTTCTGTAGCTCCTTGAGAGAGTGTTTGTGAAGAAGCACTCACTTGTGTAGAAGCAGAAGAGATTTCTGTCACACCGCTGTTGATACGACCTACAATAGTTTCTAACTTCTCAACGAGTGTATTTGTAGCCGTTTTGATACCTACAGTATCGCCCACAAAATCGCCTTCTATTTTAGTAGTCATACTTCCTTCTGCCATTCCTGAAAGTACATCACTTGTCTCAGCGATGATATCTTGAAGAGTTTTCGCTGTGTTGTTTACTGCTTGTTTGACTACATCAAAGTCACCTAGGTACTCTGTCTCTATTCTTTTGTCAAGCTCTCCATTTTGTAGAGCATTCAGACCATAAATAGTATCTGCAAAAACATTCCCAACAGTTTCTAAAGTATCATTAACAACGTTCACAAGTTTTAAGTAGTCCCCTTCAAAACCTTCAGCATCCACTCTTACTTTAACATTTCCTTTTTCTATCTCCGCATTGCTTGCTTCATAATTACTGAGAAGTTCTTGGAGTTTTGCCGCTGTAGCATTTGCAGCTTCTTTGACTACATTAAATTCACCTTGGTACTCTGTAGTGATTCTTGCATCAAACTGACCCTTTTGGAAGGCATTTAGTACGAAAACTGAATCTGCAAAAGCATCACGAACAAGTCCATTTGTATCGTTTATACCGCTTACTAGAGTGTTGAAATCGCCTTCATACTTTGTTGTATCTATTGGTATGTCAAGCTCTCCTTTTTTCACAGCAGAATTAATCAGAGTTGAGTCTTTAATGAGTTCATTGAGACTATTTGCCAAGCTATTTGTCGCATCTTTAAGGACTCCAAAGTCCCCTTTCATGACTTCTGTGACAAGTATACTAAAGTCACCAGAACTCATACGACCGATAGTATCGCTGATAACACGCATACTTCCTACTGTAGCATCAGTAGAAGAGTTGATACCGTCTGTAAGTTTTACAAAGTCACCTTGGTACTTCATGGTATCGATGCGCACATCAAGTTCTCCTGCATTGGCTGCTTGTGTCATCAGTGCTGCATCTTGAATGAGTGCATTAAGGTTAGCACCAAGAGAGTTTACAGCATCTTTTAAACTCCCAAAATCACCTTTCATATTTTCTGTGATAACTGCATTAAAATTTCCTGCACCCAAAAAGTTGATACCAGAGGCAATTACACGGAGATTTCCAACGGTTACATCCATAGAAGTGTTAATGTTGTCTGTGAGTTTTGCAAAACCCTCTGTGTACTTTGTAGAGTCTATACGAGTATCGAGTTGCCCATCACTTGAAGCTTTGTTCATCAGTGTAGAATCTTCACCGAGCATTGCAAGTTGCTTTTGTAAAAGTTCAAGTCTCTTTTTCAGTTTTTTATCTTTTACTTTGATTTTTGTATCAAATTTTCCTTCTACGATAGCATCTAGTGCATTGTAAAGTGCCTTCTCTTCTGTTGTTGCTTTTGGAGCTTTTTTACTTTTTTCCATCTTTTTATCCTTATGCAGAGTAATCGACTACATCTTGAAGTGCAGCAAATAAGTTTCTTGTATCTTCATCAGCCATATCAAGTAGTGATTGACTTCCGTGACCTTTTGAATAATCACTCATCTTTGCATGAAATGCATTATGTGAGTTGATAACTGTTTGCCACGAAGCATGGCGAGTACATGAGTTTCCATTGAGTTTTTCAAGTGCTTTTCCAAAAGCACAACAGCATGGTTCAGTCAGTGCAAAGTTTGTCTCTCCTGCTTTTACCTTACTCATCACTGAAGCTTTGTACACTAAGTGGTCAAGTCTAAACTTGTTCATATCAACATTTAACACTTGCTCATTTGTAATCTGTTTTCCTGTACTAATACGGTTCATAAAATCTTGATATGTTATGTTTCTAGCCGCTAAAAAATCATTTAAAAAAGATAAAGATTCATCAACTGTATGCGAACGTTCATAATCAAGTACTGTTTGGTAGAGTGGAGTGAGTACTTGTTTTGCAGATTCTTCAATGCGTCGTCTATAAGAGATAATACGTACAATTTCACCATTTTCGACGATAGGCATAACAAAGGCTCTTACCCAGTAGTAACCCCCACCATTGACTTTATTTTTAACAAATGCACTCACAGAGTTTCCAGCTAAAACAGCATCCCAAAGTATCTTAAATACAGCCTTTGGCATATCAGGATGGCGAACAAGGTTATGCGGTTTTCCAATGACTTCCTCACGCTTATAGCCCGCTGCTTCTAAAAATAAATCATTCGCATAGGTAATCATCCCGCGTTTATCTGTCATACTTACAAGTATGTCACCCTCTCGGACTTCTCTTTCTTGATTATTCATCTTTTTTCCTTATATAATTAAATTTAGTTTATCTCTCTAAGTTTATGTTCTATTAACTTAGGTATATCAAAAATAAGTGCTATTTCACCGCTTCCAAGGATGGTGCCACCACTGATACCGGGGACATTCGCAAAAACTTCTCCAAGAGGTTTTATCACTGTTTGAAACTCTCCAAAGAGTTCATCTACCATCATGCCTACCTTATAGTCACCATAACGAACGACAACAACATTTTCTCTTTCACTCTGTGTCTGCTCTTCATGAAAGTAACTTCTTACATCTAAAAGCGGGAGCATCGAGTCACGAAGATTTATGAACTCATTACCATCCATCTCTTTCTTATAATTATCATCAAGCTCTATACACTCTTGAATCATCTCTAAAGGGACAATGTACTTTGTATTTCCAGATTGGATTAAAAAGCCATCTATGATGGCAAGTGTAAGTGGAAGACGTATGGTAAACAGACTCCCTTCACCTGCTGTAGAGTCTATCTCTACTGTTCCACGGAGGGCTTCTATGTTCCTTTTGACCACATCCATTCCAACGCCACGACCTGAAATGTCTGAAACTTTTTCAGCAGTAGAGAGTCCCGCAGCAAAGATAAGATTGTAAATCTCTTTATCACTGAGGTTATTGTTCTCTTCAACAAGACCATTTGCTATAGCTTTTGCTAAAATCTTATCACGGGGTAAACCACGTCCATCATCATTTATCTCTATAACAATCGTCCCTGCATCAGGGTATGTTTTCAAAGAAACATGTCCCTTTGGATTTTTGCCAAGTGATTTTCGCTCTGCTGGACTCTCTATACCATGGTCTATAGAGTTTCTAAGCATATGCATAAGCGGGTCGGAAATCTTCTCTACAACCATTTTATCGAGTTCTGTTTCACCCCCGATTATCTCAAAATCTATCTCTTTGTCTACTTTTTTTGCGACATCATGCACGATTCGCTTAAACTTGTTGAAACTATCGCCAACCTGTACCATACGAATGTTCATCACACCCGTTCGTATCTCTTCAAGCATATCACTGAGAATCGTTGCTGATTCACTTAACTCATTGTCATCCAAAACATCGGCTCTTTGTGTTACTTTTGCATTGGCTATAACCATCTCTGAGATTTGATTTATCAGTTGGTCTATCTTCGTTGAATCTACACGCAAAGAGAAACTTTTTTTTGTCTCTTTTTTTACAGTTTTTTCCGCTTGTTTCTCATTTTTTTGAACGGTAGATACTTTTGGAGTCTCTACAACAACTTCAGGTTCTACTTCTTTTTCTAGCTTTGAAGCATTCTCAAACCCCGCGATTATAAGTTTCTCTTTGAGTCCCTCTTCTCTGTCGCATAAAGCTTCTAACATATCTATATCATCTGCATTAAAAATCTCAAGTTCTACATCATCTAAAACAAACTCAAAAATCTCTTCTATATCAGCATAACTCGCATCAGTTAAAAAGAGTGATTCATACCCTATATAAGCTTCTGTTGGATTTATATCCTGAAGTAAAGGGATGTTTGTATCGAGACAGATGAGTTTTTTTACCTCACCTAGCATATCAAAGAAACTTAGGATGTTGATGATGTCCATACCACTAGCAAAGAAGTTTGCCTTGAGTCTTAAAGAGATATGCCAAAGTTTTTCACCCTCGGCTTCATCTGCTAAAATCTCTGCATCTATCTTCGGTGTTTCTTTGTTCGCGTTTGGAAGCATAGACTTGAGTATGGCAAGAAGTTCATCATTTTTCGCTTGTGTCTGTGTATCGAGTGCTTCATTAGCTACAGCTAAATCAACAAGTGTTTGTGTGTGGTCTTTTGATTGTAAAAAGATTTCAATCATTGCTTCATTGAGTTCAACTTTTCCATCTCTTACATCACTTAAAAGATTTTCAGCTATATGTGCGAAGCCGACAACAGCATCAAAACCGAACATTCCAGCCGTACCTTTTATGGTATGCATCGCACGAAAAAGCGCACCGACACTCTCATCATCTACACCATTTTCTTGCATACTGATAAGTGCATTTTCCATAAATGTCAGTTGCTCATCAACATCTTCTACAAAAAGGTCGAGTTCTTCAGTCATTTGAAACTCCTAATGTCGTGTGACAACCAGACTCTTTGAAGATTTTAGCGACTTCACTGTTTGCACCTTTAACCGTAAATGATTTAGAAGCTTCTCGACAACTTTTTTTTGCACTCAGTAAAAGTTGTATTGCACTCATATCAATTTTGTTGAGACTACTTATATCAACGCTCACATCACCTTTTTCAAACTCAGCTAACAACTCTCTATGTAAAGCCTCTACATCATAAATGCTCAGCTCATCTTGATCTATTTTCATTTTGCTAAGCCTTATTTATGCTATAAGCTTTTTAACTGCCATAAAAAATTTCTTTTTATTAAACGGTTTAAGCATCCAAGCTTTTACACCCAGTGCCTGCCCTTTGGCTTTTAAGTCGGGATTTGATTCTGTTGTGAGCATAATGATAGGGATATACTTATATGCATCATTTTGTTTGATGTTTTCAACCATCTCCAATCCGCCCATAATCGGCATATTGACATCTGAAAATATCAAGTCAATTTTCTCTCTTGCTAAAATGTCCAAACCCTCTTGCCCATGTTCAGCAAGGATAGGCTCATGCCCAGCTTCTTTAGCTGCACCCGCTGCCACTGAACGAATTAGACTCGAATCATCTACTATTAGTATCTTTCCCATTTCATCTCCATAAAAAAAAATTATGCGAAGATTCTACTCTTCCCTCTTTGAAAATTAACTTAAATCACAAAAGAATACGTCAAAAAATCATTATTTGTAATATTTTTCTAGTGATAAGTACAATTAAAAGACAATTAAAACGGGGAGAATGGAATAGTAATTGCTAGTTATTTTCATGCAGATATTATTTGGTGTTCATGAAACTATCATTAAAATAAACTCTAAGTCTATGAATATAGAGTATATCCAACACTACATTAGTACCCATTTTAGTTCTCGAACCATCATTGACAATAGTATCAACATTCCAGCTTCTAAAGAAAATCTTTACCACCGTACTTTTTTACTCAAGTGGCTTTACTCTCTTTATGCTAAAAAAAACACTCCCTTGCCAGCACTCAAAGAATCTCTCTTGCAGAGGTATCATAAAGCCATCAAAATAGTTTTACCACAAAAAATCATTCATCTTATCAAATATAAAATTATAGATGATGAGACAGTACAACTCTCAATCACACCAAAAAATGCGCAGATTGCTTTAAAAGTAAAAAGATTTTTACAAGTCAATATGCAAATCTTTCCAACATATTTGGAGTTAAAGTTTGAGAATCAAGATGAAAAAGAGAGACTGCAAGCATTTTTAAATGCAGAGAAGATTATTAGTATCCCACATAAACATATCTACAATAAGCAAAAAATGAATACATTTTTGCAAGAACCGCAAGCAGAAGTACTCTCACCACTCAGTAGTGCCTATATGGTGTTAAATATGCAACCAACTGATGACATAAAAAGTATAAAAAAGCAGTATAAACACCTTGCAAAAGAGTTCCATCCCGACAAAGTAGCCAGTGAAGATAAAGAGCTTATCGCCCTTCATACAAAAAAATTTCAAGAACTACTCGCATCATATGAAACTATTTTCAAGAGTTTTTAACATAAGAAGAGATATGATTCTGTAATAGACGAGTAAAGGTAGAAAAATGACATCGGACACTAGTTATTCAAATCTCACACTTATCATTGATGATTTGAATAATAATAAAAAATCAATTACTACAATGTGGCTACACAGAGAGAGACTCAAAGCAATTTTCAAACAGCATGATATAAAGCTAGAATTTTTTTTGAAGTACTTTGGTCATAAAATTGTTGATTATAATCTCGGTGTCATTGATAAAGGCAATGCAGTTGGAAACTGTCCTATAGTGCATGTAATGATAGAGTATTTTGAAAGTAAAGAGATTAGTATAGAAGAGATTTATCTTCTCTGTTCCGAACTTAAAAACACACTCCTTTTATACTATATGAAAAACTTTTCCCATTTAGAAGATGTGGTGTACTATGAACTTGTTGACTTACTTGATGCTAACTTTAGTGGGGTTTTGCACGAATACTTTTTTGATAAATGTCAAAAATTTCACAATAAATTTAAAAATAATACACAAGTGCAAGAGTATGTCCAAGAGACTTGTAGCACAATAAAGACAGAATCAATCAGTATGTCATCGGAGAGAGAAAAAGATATCCGATTTACACAACATGATAAGATAAGTGCTGTAGAATTTTTAGACACATTAGACAATACCATCATCGATAAAGTCGAATTTATGACAGAACACTCAGATAATTTTATAACAACTCTGTATGACTTTGAAGAGAGTAAAAATGGGCAAGAGGCGTTTGCACTCATCACTCACATCAAAGAATCCTTAGCGGAAATTTTCGACCTTATAAGCTCATTAATTATATTTAATGTAACTGCAAGAGCATTTGAAAACTTGAGTGCATTTCTCTCGACCATAAGTAAGGAAATGCTCGAAGACCAAGAGAAAAAGGCACTCCTTGCAACTATGTTGTTAGCAGTTGCAAATGATTTTGAAAAATGGATGCAAGTCATATTCATAGACCAATCAACCTTAGATGTGCATTACTTTGATGCCTCTTTTTCATCCAATATTTTAGAAATAGAAAACATCTTTTTAGTTGTTGATGAAGATGACGATGATGATTTAGAGTTTTTCTAATCCTCTTGCATAAAAAAGCTATCAACAGAGATATTTTTAAATGCTGCATTGAGTGAGGTGAAAAGCGATGGGAAATCTTTTTCCATCTTTGCAAGCATCACTTTCGTACTCGCTCTTGCATGGGGCATTTTCTCTTCAAAGTGCATAGAAGGACAGAGTTCATCACCTATGGCATGAATGCCATTGTCCATTACAAACGCAGAGAGTTGGCGTTCACGCATCTGAATCAAAGGACGAATGACAACAAGTCCATTGCCTGAGGTGTATTTTGGGGCTAAACTTCGCATCTGACCATTGTAAATAAAGTTCATAAAAAAGCTCTCCGCTGCATCGTCCATGTGATGACCTAATGCCACCTTATTACATCCCAACTCTTTTGCAGAACTATAAAGATAGCCTCTTCGCATACGAGAGAAAAAACTACAAGATGAAGAGTTTTTACGAATCTTCTCTTTTGCGAGTTCAAAGACGGAAGTATCTTTTATGATGTGAGGAATACCATACTCTTTACAATGCGCACTCAAAGCAGAATAATCTTCACCCATCCCATAAGAGATAGTCACAGCGACAAATTCAAACTCAAAAGGCGCACGGCGTTGTTGCTCTTTCATGGCATGAATCATAGTTAAGGAGTCTTTTCCACCACTCAAACCCACAAGAATTTTATCACCCTCTTCTATGAGTTGAAACTCGGCATTTGTTTTGCCAAGTTTAGACATAATCTTTTTAGAGAGTTTGATTGACATTATTTTGCTACAAGCTTATCTATCATGTTCATTAAAAAGTCAGCACTCACTTTAGCACTACTCTCTACAAACTCTTCAAAGTTAAACCCAGCATCCATATCTGCCGTATCGCTAATAGAACGCAGTACAAAAAACGGAACACCCAAAGCATCACAAACCACAGCGACACTTGCCCCTTCCATTTCTAAAGCATCGGCTGCAAATGTAGAAGATATAAACTCTTTGCGTTTCTCATCAGCAACAAACTGATCCCCCGTTGCAATAATGCCTTCACGGACACTCACATTCATCTCTTTGGCAACAAGTTTACTTAAAGCGACTAAGTCCTTGTCACTTTCAACATAAACACTCCCCTCTGGAACATAGCCATGCGCATGACCAAAGATTGTGATATCTAAATCATGCTGTGCCAGTTTTGAAGCAACGACCAAATCCCCAATCTTGAGTTCAGGATTGACACCACCTGCCACTCCTGTAAAGAGTAAAACATCACACGCAAACATCTGTAACATTGTACTTGCTGTAAGCGTTGAGAAAACCTTACCTATTTTTGAGTAAGCTACAACAACTTCTGTGCCTTTATAGCTTGCTTTATAGTACTTGTTTTTTGCATAGTTTACTTCTTCTACATTATCAAGTTTTTCTAAAATTGGTGCGACTTCTTCGGGCATTGCCCCCATGATTGCTATCTTCATCTTTTTCCTTTATATCTTAAATGTTTCAATTTTTTTATGAAACTTTGGCAGTTTATTTGTTATGTTTCCATATGTATCAAGTGTACAACTTCCACCCCAAAAGCCTAAACCATCTTCAAAACCAACACGATTGACAAAAATCAATTTTGCCTGACACTCTCTAGCTACCGTTTGAATAATCTCATACCATCTATCTTCTATAGCGAGTGTTTCCTCTCCAAATCCACGAGCAGGAGAAGCCACCAAAGCAACAATCACATCAGGATTTTGTTCTATAAGGTCATGATGGACATTTTTGTGCCATAAATCTTCACAAACGACCATGGATACTCTTTTTTCTCTTACTAAAAAGCTTTCAAAAACCTTGCCTGCTTCAAAGTAACGCGCCTCTTCAAACATTCCATAGTTTGGAAGGTGGACTTTGTTGTGCTGTGAAACAAGCAAACCATCTGAAAAATAAAGAGCTGCATTTCTAAAACCATTTGCCTCGCGAAGTGCAACACCTACAACAATATCTATCGCTTTACTTAAATCTGCAAGTCTCTGTAACTCATCTATGCTATACGCATCTTCATACAATTTATCTTGCAGTAAATACCCACTCAGAGAGAGTTCAGGAAAAATGATTATATCACTTTTCTCTTTGACACTCTCGATAACAGCGACTATCTCACTTAAATTTTTACGATTTAAGTGCGGTGAAATTTGTGCTAAAGTAACTCGCATTTATGAGCAGATTTCTTCTTTGACTTTTTCTAAAGAAGCCATATCTGAAATGTTGAGTGTTTTTAACTCTTTGACAATTCTTCTGTTAAGTCCTTTGAGTGTTACGCCATTTCCAAACTCTATAGCAATATCTACATCTGGTGCAATAGCGACGATGGATTGTTTATATTTAACAGGTTTGACAAGTTGGTCTTTTAAAAGTGTTAAGGCTTCTGCTTTTGTTGCATACTTTTGTGTTGTTACATTTGAAATGACAGGTGCTGAAAAATCATCACTTACCATTTTGTCCATAAGAGCTTCTAAAGGTGCTTGTGCTGGTGCTAAAATCTCACAGTGTGAAGCTACCGACATATTGAGTAAAAGAGCGCGTTTAGCACCTGCATCTTTGAAAGTTTGCTCCAATGAAGCTAAATCTGCTTTCATACCTGCGACAACAAGTTGCCCATCTTGATTATAGTTTGCAGGCCATACTTTTTTACCGTCTGCTTGTGCATCTGCACATACTTTTTCTACACTCGCATCATCAAGTCCTACAATCGCCATCATCCCTGCTTCTATAGAATCACAAGCACTTTGCATAAAAGCCCCACGATTATGTACAAGCTCTACAGCATCCACATAATCAATCGCACCACTTGCACAAAGTGCAGAAAATTCACCCAAAGAATGCCCTAAAAAAAGTTCTGCTTTTGTCTGAGGACAAGCCTCACTAAAAAGTTTGTAGGCAATCATTTGTACCAGTAAGATGGCAGGTTGTGTGTAAGCAGTTTGTGCTAATTTTTCATTTTCTTCAAAAATTAATTCTTTAAAATCAACCCCTATTCGCTCCCCTGCTTTTTCAAACATCTCTTTTGCTATCTCTGAATTGTTGTAAAAATCTTGACCCATTCCTACAGCTTGTGAACCTTGACCTGCGAAAATCATTGCTATTTTTTTTGACATATTTTATCCTTGTAAGTATTTTTTATTGTCTGTTATTTTTTTTCTTAATGTGTTTCTATTTAAACCAAGTCTGTCTGCTAGTTGTAATTGCGATTTGAATTTTTGCAAACCAGCATTGATTAAAGGTGCTTCATAAAGGTACAAATATTTTTTGTAATCATTGTTAGAACCTAACTTTGGAGTAATATAATTTTGTATTATATCCATTAATTCTGTATCTTGTATATTTTCTAAGAGATAATGAATCATAACTTGTCGTCGTAAAGAAGAAGCATTCAAAGATAAATCAGGTTTTATACCCTGCATATCACTGTTTCCTTCACCACCAAACAAACTTCTTGCTTCTTTTAAAAATTTTTCGATGAGCAAGGGTATATCTTCTTTGCGTTTTTTGAGTTGTGGCATATCAAAGCGTACACTAAAAAGCTCATTTATCACACTATCTTCTCTCATATGTGTTGCAGTCGCAATAACACGAACTTTTACTTGTGCTATTTTTTCCATAAGAACTTGAAGATTTGGGGAGTGGTCGATATTTGAGATGATGATTTCACTTTGGGTATCAAGAACCAATAAAAGTTCTTGATGTTTTGCGGCATCAACAACAGATGCCTCAGGAAGAATAAATTTTGCTAAACTTTTTTTGCCCACTCCAACTTCCCCAATAATAAGGGCATTGACAGTGAGTGTTTTTAAAAGTGTCGCTGTTTTAAAAGCTTTAGATGAAGCATCTGAAGCCGTTATAAACTTAGTGACATCCACAGCCTGTACCACAACTCTCACCTTCTGCTGGTTTATTTTCAGCAGGGATACCAGTCATAGCTTCTTCAGCTGATGCATCTCTAACATTGTTAATAGCAACACTAAACATAAGTGCTTTTCCTGCTAAAGGGTGATTAAAATCAATGATAACAGTTTCACCTTTAATCTCTTTTACAGTTACTTGTACAGTACCGCCATCTTCACCTTGACCATAAAGTGTCATACCAACAGCAAGTTCAATCCCAGCAAATTGGTCAGCAGGTACTTCTTGAGTAGCTTCTGCATTGTATTCACCATATGCATCTTCAGGTTGAACAAGGATGTCTGCTTTTTCACCAATCTCCATGTTTACAATTCCATTTTCTAAACCTGGAATGATTTGACCTTTTCCAAACATAAATACAAGTGCATCTCCACCTACATTACTATCTACTACTGTGTCACCATCTTTTACTTCGTACTCAATTGATACGATTTGATTTGCTTCTATTGCCATTTATTAAGACCTTTATTTTTATTTTCGTGATTTTATCATAATATTCTAAATGCTAAGTTAGAGATGAAGATGTTGCTTCGCTTCTTTAGCTTCTTTTGATTTTGGATATTTTCCAACAAGTGCATTATAAAAAACCTTTGCATGTGCCATGTCCCCTGTTTTTTCCATTGATACAGCCGTATGCAACATCAATTTGGGCATATAACTTGCTTTTGCATACAATGAAGCACTTTTTTTGTAGTAAGTAATTGCATTTGCATAATTTCTTCTCTTAAAATTCATTTCACCAATCATATAATGTGCATACGCTGGTTTGTAATTTCTTGCTATCAATGCTTCATAATCAGCGATAGATTTTGTATAGTATTTTATATCAAACATCTTTTTTGCACGTTTATAGAGTGCTGCACTTTTTATTTTACTTGTTTTAGAAGTAGCTGAGAGATGTAACTCTTTAGCAACTAATTTTTTAAAGGTATTAAAACTTTGAACAAGTGCATTAAAATTTGTTTTATCGACATAATCTTTTTGTATAGTCTCTGTCAGGACTGAAAGCTCAGAGACTATACTTTGTGCTTGCACAATACTCTCACTATTTTTTTGCACTAATGCACTGAGTCTTTTAGAATACTCATCACTATTATGAAGATTTTCATCATTTAAACTCTCAAGCTTTTTCAATTTTATTTTATTATTATGTGCCTGTCTGCTTAAAGTTTCGATAATACCTTGAAGTCCATCTATCCGCTCTCTTAAAGAATCAACTTCATTTGCTTGATTTTTACTTTTTACAACGACTTTGGTTAGCTGTTTTTTTGTTTGTAAAATAACTTTTTCAGTTGATGTAAGACCATAAGGGGAAGAACTTTCAATATCACCAGCACCAAACGCAGAAGGTTCGGCACCACTAAGCAAAATAGGAACAATAGCTGTAAGGACTACAGCGATTGTACTCTGTTTCATAAGATGACTATGGAAGAAGAGAGAAATCTACACGACGATTTTTCGCCCAGCACTCTTGTGTTTTATCGTGACAAACAGGATTACTTTCACCATAACTAACCATTGAAATTTTAGAAGCATCTACACCCTCAGCGACTAAAGCTTTTTTCACTGAACTTGCACGTTTTAAACCTAATGCGAAGTTATACTCATCGCTTCCCCACTCATCACAGTTTCCTTCTAACTTTACACCATAAGTATCTGAAACCATTTTTACTACTTCTGAATCAGAAGCAATTTTTCCTTGCATTGCAGGTTTTATAGCAAATTTATCAAAATCAAAATAGATAGAAGTTAATTTTCCTTCTGCTTCACTAAGCTTCATTACATTAAGATTTGAACCTACACTACTACTTTCAGGAGACACAACTTCTGTTGCAACAGGTTTCGCCTCTTTTACAACTTCTTGTGTTGGCGTACTTGCTTTTGTATCTACTACAGGAGCTTTTTCACTACAACCACTAAAAAACAATAATGATGCGACAACACCAGAAATTACTATACTCTTCATATCAATCTTCCTTCGATTTTTTAAATTGGTTTATTATACCAAAAAAATTACATATTTTGTTAAAAAAATATCAATAACATTCTATTCAAATAAAAAATGCTTAGTATTTACCAATCCAATGACTGTAAACGGCCATATTTTAGTGGAAAAAGATAGTTTTTATTATAATTAAGTCTAATAATCCCTATTGAACTTTGCTCTTTATAATTTTTGATAAAAATAATTGCATCTCCATCTTTAGAAAATTCTGGAAACTCATTGATTCCTGTTGCTGTTAAGCGACGAATAAAATCCGTCTGAGTAGATATAAGGTGTAAATTAAAACTATTTTTTGAAAAAACATTGGAACTTTCTCTTGCCTTGTATACAATATATTGCCCATTTGCACTACAAGCAGAATTGCTTTTTCCGTAGTAAACCATCTGTTCGACTTCTTTTGTTCCTAATTTTTTTGAAAAAACATTTGGATAGCCTAAGCGATTTGAGATAAATACAATTGAATCATCATTTTGAAAATGCCCACCAACATCTATTCCTTTGTAAAATGTTTGTCTTCTTAATTTTTTAGATATTACATTATATGTATAAATATCAGGCTGCCCATCACGTGCCATAGTCAGTAATAATCTTTGTCCATCACTGCTCACATCAGAGCAAACCATCATTCCATCAGAAGCAATAATATTGGAAATTTTACCATTTCTAATGTCTAAGAACTTAAGTGTCGGTTTCAATCCATTTAGATTTGTATAGTAAAAAGAATCTTGTTTATTTGTCGCCCATTTAGGAAAGATATTAAATCCACCACTTAAAATAGTATGTTGATAAGACAAAGTATAGTCTGCTATAACGATTTCACTTTTTCTAGGAGCAACAATACGAGAAAAAACAACCTTGCGTTTCATCCATGCAACAGACTCTTTCCCCATGTATTCATTGATATCATATGCAATCGCATGACTCACAAAAACATAGAGATTTTTTCTATTAACCTTATAATTTTTGCTAAAAACAGTTGTATCATGATTAAAAAGCTTCATTTGAATCATCAATCCACCGTTATCTTCTTCAAGCATCTTAAATCTCAATACATAATCTTGGTCTTTGTTTGCGACCAAAACTCTGCCATCATCATAATCAACCATTCGATGGTGTCTATCAACATTAAAAATTGATATGACATTTAAGTCTGCAACTAATGCTTTAAAAACTTGCATTTTAAATGTATCGCCATAATTGTATGTAGCGTCTTCCACTGCTATGGAAGGTAATGTTTCTGCTTGTTTAACAACTTCAATGGTTGCATCTGATGCAAATGTAAAACTATATATAAATAATAATGAAAGAAAAAATTTCAATTTCACTCCTTAGATCTTAGTATAACAACTGTTTTTGTTGATTTATTTTGTACATTGATTGGAAAAAGTACATGTGACAATCTTTTTTTTATCTTATCGACTTCTTCATTTAAAGCATCATTCGCCGAATAAGTTAAAATCCGAAAATCAATTAACTCTCCGATACTGTTAAGTTCAATCACAGCTTTAACACTGTTACCCTGTGTGTTTGGTGGCACATAAAAATGTGCATAAACGATAGCTTGAATTTTAGCTAAATATTCATTAACTTCCTGTGCATTTGAAGAAGCAATCTCATCCTTCGTCTCTTTAACTGGCTCTTCATTGGCTTGTGCTAATGGCACTTGTTTACGTAACTGTGCTAAGCGTTTTAAATCTTGCAGTTTTGGCTTTTTCTTTGTAATCTTTTTTGTCCAAACATCGCTAAATAAATTATTGACATCGATATTTTCACTTGGAATATCCACAGGTTTAGAGACTGTTTTTTGAGGATGTGCCGTACTCTTATGAGTAACTACTTTATCTGTCGAAATATTTGCTATAGAAATTGAGATGAAATTATTTTTATGCAAAGCATAACTTTTAATTTTGGCACTTTGAAATAGCATCATAAAAAAGAGAGAGATGGAAAAAGAAAAAAGCAGTAAAGTCAAAAAACCACTTATATAAAAATAGCGACTATTATCAACCATTGGTTGCAAGTGATACTTCAGTAAAACCCGCTTGTTTTACAGCGGCCAATACTGACATCACCACTCCATAATCTAAGCTTTTATCTGCACTTATGAGTACACTTGCTTTTTTGTTAAAGCTCGCTGCTTTTTGATAAAAATTTTCTATGAAATTGTTGAGTAAAAAGACTTCTTTATTGACCTTGAGTGTTAAATCTTTGTCAATCGTAATATGAACAGGTGGAATCTTTGAGAGTTGTTGAGATGTTGAGCCTTGAGGCAATTTTATGTTTTCTTCGTAAATGATATTTGGAGCAATAACCATTAAAATAGCGAGTAAAACCAGCATAACATCCACAAGAGGTGTAATATTTAACTCAGGTTTATCTTCCCAATCATAAATCATAACTATGCTTTTCGTGCTAAAATCGCATCACTTTGCATCTGAATATAACTCATAATCTCAAAAGACTTTCGCTTCATGATTTGATGATATGTATATGCAAAAACAGCTACAAATATACCAGATGCAGTAGCCACTAAAGCATCTGACACACCACTTGATATGATAGACATACTTCCACTACTCTGCCCAATATGCTTAAAAGTATCTAAGATTGAAACAACCGTACCAAAAAGACCAATAAAAGGAGTAGTTGAAGCAAAAATAGAAAGGAGAGAGAGTCCCTTTGTAGCTTCTTTTGTTGCTGCGAGTAAGGCTAAGTCTAAAACTTCTTTTGAAATAGTATTACTTGATTTTATAAAATTATTTAAAAAAGAGTTTTCTGTAACAGTTGAAGCACCCATTAATAGTGTTTCTAAAGAGTTACTTTCTCTTTCATGCCAAGCATTTAAAGAGAGATAACGATAAAAAAACACCCAGTTAAGGACAATAAAATATACTGCTAAAAGAAGCAGTACACCTATTGTAACTGGATGACTTTTAAGATAAAAATCTATGATATTATTTATCATATCTTAGAGAAGACCTTGCGCCGCTGACTCAATTCTTGCCGAAGCAGAAGCGATAGCAGGATTTGAATCTGCAATATCACTGATAAGTTTCTTCGCTTCTTCAAGGGCATCTGCGATTTCACTTTCGTTTTCACCACGAATAGCAACTGCACCTTCTACTAAAATAATAACCTTTTCTTCATCAACTTGAGCAACACCCCAGTTGATAAGGATTGACTCAATAGATTTATCCTCTTTTTCAACATCAACAACACCCGCTTCTAACAAAGTTGTTAGAGAGGCATGTCCTGCTAAAACTCCAAACTCACCCTCTTCACCTGGAAGTACAACAGTTTGTACATTTCCATTGAAAATTTCACCATTTGGAGTTAGGATTTCAAGTTTAAATGTGTCCATTTTAGTCCTTTAAGTAAGCCAGAAGCCTACTTGTTTTTCTCGTGTTTAGCGATAGCTTCATCCATACCACCAACCATATAGAAAGAGTTTTCTGACATATGATCGTAATCACCATTCAAGATACCTTTGAATCCAGCAATTGTATCTTCAAGTTTCACATATTTACCAGGAGCCCCTGTAAATACTTCTGCAACGAAGAAAGGTTGTGATAAGAATTTTTCTATTTTACGAGCGCGTTCAACAACATTTTTGTCATCTTCAGAAAGTTCGTCCATACCAAGAATCGCAATAATATCTTGTAAGTCTTTATACTTTTGAAGTGTTTGTTGTACACCACGTGCAACAGCATAATGCTCTTCACCAATGATTTGTGGATCAAGTAATCTTGAAGTTGAATCAAGTGGATCAACTGCAGGATAAATACCTTTTTCCGCAATTTTACGGTTAAGAACTGTTGTTGCATCTAAGTGAGCAAAAACAGAAGCAGGTGCTGGGTCAGTTAAATCATCTGCCGGTACATATACCGCTTGAACAGAAGTAATTGAACCAGTTTTTGTAGATGTAATTCTATCTTGTAATGCACCCATTTCACGTGCTAGAGTTGGTTGGTAACCAACAGCTGAAGGGATACGACCAAGAAGTGCTGACATTTCAGAACCTGATTGAGCAAAACGGAAGATATTATCGATAAACATCAATACATCAAGACCTTTTTCATCACGGAAGTACTCAGCCATAGTAATACCTGTTAAAGCAATACGGTTTCTTGCTCCTGGAGGCTCACTCATCTGACCGTAGCACAGTGCAACTTTATCCAATACATTCGAGTCTTTCATCTCGTGATAAAGGTCATTTCCTTCACGAGTTCTTTCACCAACACCAGCAAATACAGATAAACCATCATGACCATGTGCAACATTATGAATAAGTTCCATGATAATAACTGTTTTACCAACACCAGCACCACCAAAGAGTCCAACTTTACCACCTTTAGAATACGGAGCAAGTAAGTCAACAACTTTGATACCTGTTTCAAACATTTCTGTTGTAGTTGATTGCTCAACTAATGGTGGTGGAGCACGGTGAATAGACCACTCAGGTGCATCTGTAATTTCATCAAAACCATCAATAGTTTCACCAATTACATTAAAGATACGACCAAGTACTTTTTCTCCAACAGGAACTTTAATAGGTGCGCCTGTAGCAGTTGCATCCATTCCACGAACTAAACCTTCACTCATATCCATTGCAATCGTTCTTACACGACCATCACCTAAGTGAGCAGCAACTTCTAAAACCAAACGATTTTCATTACCTTCTAAATTAACTTTAACTTCGATCGCTTCGTTAATTACTGGAAGATAACCATCAAAATCAACATCAACAACCGGGCCCATAACCTGGCTAATTTTACCAATCATATTTTTCTCCATTATTTCATCGACTCCACACCACTAATAATTTCTAT
>Ga0256829_1001549_pt1 | contig 18629 bp, 18 predicted proteins | sample 131447metaG_FD_185979 | JGI IMG/M metagenome (GOLD analysis project Ga0256829, IMG submission 185979) | Hydrothermal vent microbial communities from Lau Basin, Pacific Ocean - 131-447 | ecosystem: Environmental > Aquatic > Marine > Hydrothermal vents | place: Pacific Ocean: Lau Basin | collected...
TAAATTTCTCTTTTATAAAAAGTTGCATTTTATTAAGTGTCCAAACTTGTTCCTGATTGTTATCAATCTCATCTCCAAGAGCTTTAAATATTTCATCATCATATTTTAGTGCTCTAGTGTTTGAACCTTTACCACCATTTTCAACTTTTAGCTTCTCTAAGCCGCCATCGTTATACCATTTTAGCCATCTGAAAAATGTATTACTTGTAATATAGAATATTTTACAAATCTCTTTGCTACTGATATTTGGATTACTCAAAATCTTTTCAATAACTAACATTCTAAATCTTACATCTAAATTCTGATTCTTAGGTATTAATTCTTGCCATTGTTCTAAAGTGTAATGATTTTTTATTCTTATTCTTTTTGCCATATCTACTCCATATGTAATTATAGCATAATAAGTATTTAGTTTTAATTTATAATGGTATTAGTTATTGCATTTACGCATCAAAAGTCTTTAAAAAAAGAAATGTATAAGCAGAAGAAAACTAAACTTCAAAATGAAAGTTAATTTTAGAATTAGACAGTCATCATAGTGCAAAGTGGATATTCTTCAATCAACAATAGTCGATATTATATAATTAGCTACCTCTATTTAAAAAGCTGCACAAAAAATATAAATTAGTGAAAATAGATAAAGTTTAAAAGCAAGAGTGTAACCTAAAGCATAACCCATTGTATTTAAAAAGCTTTTGAAGTCTGTACTGTAGAGGTAAAGTAATGGTGCGGATGAGAAGACTCGAACTTCCACGCCGTGAAGCACCAGATCCTAAGTCTGGCGTGTCTACCAATTTCACCACATCCGCACAACAATAATAAGACTAAAATCTCGACTTTAAGTCGAAGTTTTAGTGAGTGAACAATTAAATGGTACGCCCTGCACGATTCGAACGTGCGACCTACGCCTTAGAAGGGCGTTGCTCTATCCAGCTGAGCTAAGAGCGCATCTATATCGGTTTTAGATGGTGCGCCCGACAGGAGTCGAACCTACAACCTACGGATCCGAAGTCCGTTGCTCTATCCAATTGAGCTACGAGCGCAAAACTCGGTAAAAACAATGGGGTGAATGATGGGAATCGAACCCACGACCCTCGGAACCACAACCCGATGCTCTAACCAACTGAGCTACACTCACCAGATAATATTTAAATGGTCGGGGCGAAAGGATTCGAACCTTCGGCCCCCTGGTCCCAAACCAGGTGCGCTAACCAGACTGCGCTACGCCCCGACAAATATCAAAGTATCATATTAAACTGGTATTTTGAGGGTGAAATTCTACACAAATTTTGCTTATTTGTCAAGGAAATTTAGGCTTTTTCTTTTATTTATTTTGATAAAACCTCAACAACTACTTTTGGAAGCAATTTATACTCTAAAGAATGTATAGTTTTTTCATACTCTTCCAAGCTCATATCTTTTTCTTTTTGGAAACATTTTTGTGATATTATCGCGCCACCATCCAACTTTTCATTTACAAAATGAACTGTTATTCCACCTACTTTCATACTCGAATAATAACTTTCTTCTATAGCATGTCCGCCTTTAAAAAGAGGCAATAATGAGGGGTGAAGATTTATAGCCTTTACATTTTTTGTAAAAACTTGAGTTAAAAATCTCATAAACCCTGCAAGTACCACGAGGTCAGCTCCACTTCTTTTTATAGAGGCAACAAGCTCTTCATCAAACTCTTCTCTACTGCTAAAGTCTTTATGATTAATGATTGTTGGTTCTATCCCATATCTTCTTGACTTTTCAATACCACCAGCATTTGGGTTATTACATATTGTAGCTACTACTTCTATCTTGAGTCCGTCAAACTCTTTTAGATGTAGTTTTTCAAATAGATTTTCTAGATTTGTTCCACTGCCACTAAATAGTATTGCTATTTTTTTCATAAATATTTAATTCCTTCGCATAAATCCAATGGATTCATGGCATAGTTTCTACATGTAAGCTTTTTTGCACTCACAGCATGAGCTAAAACACTTGTAATGGCTGCGTACTTGCCACTATAACCCTGAGCCATAAGAGAGCCTATCATACCGCTTAACACATCTCCGCTTCCGCCTTTTGATAGAATATTTGTACCTAGTGTACTTATATATATATGTGCACCATTTGAAATTATTGTATTTGCCCCTTTTAAAACAAGTGTCGTTTTGGGGTATTTATTCGCAAACATTTGAACGAATTTAAATCTATTTGCTTGGATTGTTTTCACATCCACCTTTATTATGCTGCAATTTTCAAGAAGTGATGAAAATTCTTTTGGATGTGGTGTCAATACTACATTTGGCTTTTCTTCTATCAAGGTCTTGATAAATGGCTTATAAAACAAATCAGCATCAACAACCAATCCAAATTCACTGTTTATCAATAATTTCAAATCAAATTCTGGATTACCAAGTCCCATGCCAGCAACCAAAGCAGTACAATTTTTTGGTATCTTATTTGTATTCATGATAAAAGGCGGTATACCTTCAGTCTCATTTGTTAATATACTCACTAATCCTGAACCAAAATTCATAGCAGCGGTTGCACAAAGCACAGCTGCTCCTTTTTTTTCACCACCTATAACGCAAGTGTGTCCAAATGAACCCTTGTTAGTGTTTTGTTTTACTCTTAAAGGCAATTTCATATCTTCAATTTCTAGTAAATGTATATTGCTAGTATTTTCATAAATCTCTGGGCTAACCCCTAAATCCGCAACTTCTATATCACCTATATACTCTTTTGCATAATCTTCGAAAAAAGGTAATTTTAATGCTCCCATGCTAACACTAACATCAGCCTTAAAAACTTCATCAGATATAAAATCCTCCCCTAGTCCACTAGGAATATCACACGATATTTTAATCGCATCTTTTTTATTTAATTCATTTATAATTTTACATGCTTGGTTATCTAGCTTCTTAGATAGACCAGAACCAAAAAGCGCATCTACATAAACTTTAGATTCGACGATATCTTGTATAACAATGCCTCCTAATTTTTCATATCTTTTTAGTTGTAATCTTGCCATTTTTGATTTGACACCATAGGGCAAACAAACATGAACATTGTATTGTTTATATAAAATTCTCGCACACGCCAAACCATCTCCACCGTTATTTCCAGGGCCGCTCAAGATATATATACCACTTTTTGGTTTTGCATGTGATTTTATAACTAATGCCAAGTGATTTGCGGCATGCTCCATCAAAATATCTTCGCTCAATGCAAACTCTTCATAACATCTTTTGTCTAGTGTTAGCACTTCTTTAAATATCTGTTTCATTTAATGTCCCCTTTAAGAGGAGCAAAGCCCCTTTTAAATTCCTCACGACTAAAGCTACGGCTTTGCCGAGAATGAATCTTATTTTCATAATCATCTTTTTCTGTAATTCAGTGCTTCAAATAGATGTTTTTTATGTATAGTTTCGCTTTCATCTATATCTGCAATTGTCCTTGCAATTTTCAAAATCTTACTTACGCTTCTTTGGTTTAATCCATAATTACTTATGGCTTTATATAAAATATCTTGTGCATTGTTTTGCATTTTACAATATTTGTGCAAATCCATTTCACTTAAATTTGCATTTAATTCACGCTGCCCTCGTTTTTTTTGAAAAACAAACGCTTTTAAGACATCTTTAAACATATCATTTGAACTAGCAGATTGTTTTTTTGAAAAATCTTCATCAACGAGTATATAGAGGTCAATTCTATCCAATATAGGATCTGAAATCCTAGATTTATAGCGAGCAATTTCCAAATCAGAACATCTACATTCTCTAACTTTGCTAAATAAATTTCCACAAGGACAAGGGTTTTGTGCAGCTGCAAATAAAAACTTAGTATCATACTCGATTTTACTATTTACTCTCGAAATCAAAACCTTATGATTCTCTAGTGGCTCTCGTAAACTTTCTAGAATTTGTTTTGAAAAATGAGGAAGTTCATCAAAAAATAGCACACCATTGTGAGCAAGAGCTGCTTCGCCTGCCATCGCCCTTGAGCTTCCACCTCCAAAGATGCTTGGCTTACTAGAGCTATGATGTGGTGCTCTAAAAGTTCTTTTTGCACTTAGGCTTTCATCTTCTTGATTTATTGATTTATATGCTTGTGTTTCTAAAACTTCTTCTATACTGATTGGCGGCAATATATATCTAAGCCTTTTTATACTCATGCTTTTTCCACAACCTGGGCTACCTTCAAGCAATATATTGTGCATACCAGCAGCACAAATAACCAACGCTCTTTTTAAAAAATTATGACCTTTCACTTCTGCAAAATCTAGTGGAAAATCTAAATCATAATAATAATCTTTGCTATTTACTTCTATTTTTTCGTCAAAAAACTCTTTTGCTTCTATTTTTTCATATGGCAAGTTATATTTTTTCTCCTGAAAAAATTCTATAGCTTCAGATAAACTATGGACTCCATAAATCTTTATCCCTTTTATTTGAGAAGCTTTTTCCACCATGCAAGAGGGCAAAATGATATTTAAATCTTTATATTCTCTTGCCAAAGATAATAAAATTGGAAATATTGCTGAAGTTGATTTAACTTTACCATCCAAACCTAGCTCTCCAAAGATATAAAAATCCTTACATGTAGTATCTGTTTTTTGAAAAGCGATTAAAAGTGCTATGACCAAATCAAAGTGACTGCCTTCTTTTTTTATGTCGCTAGGAGATAGATTTATAGTTATTTTTTGTGAGGGAAATTTAAATCCTATAACCAAAAGCGAAGATTTTATCCTATCCCTTGATTCTTGTATACTTTGATTTGCCATTCCGACTATAGAAAATCCTGGCAAAGCTCTTATAAAGGTAGATTCTACGAATATTTTTCTAGCTACATTAAAATCAAGAGTAGCGCAAAATGCTTTTTTGACTTTTTTGCTAGGCACGACTACTTGCCCGCTTTTAATTTCTTTTTCCACTCTTTTTCAAATTTTTTACGCTTCAAATACGAAAGTTTTTCTATAAAGAGATGCCCTTTAAGGTGGTCCATCTCGTGTTGCATCGCAATAGAAAGCAAACCGTCTAAATCTTTTATAATTTTTTGCCCATATCTGTCAAAATACTCCACCGTTATACTTTTTGCTCTTTGCACATCATCATAATACCCAGGAACACTCAAGCATCCCTCTTGGTAAATCTCACTTCCTTCGAGATGGGTTATCTTTGGATTTATGACTTCAAGAAGATCTTCCTTGATTTGCTTTTCATCTTCATTGGCCAAATTAATAATTAATATGTTTTTAGTGATTCCCACTTGTATAGCCGCAAGTCCTATGCCCTCTTTTGTAATCATAGTTTCATACATATCATCTAGCAGATTATGTAATTTTTCATCAAACTCTAAAACATTTGTGGATTTATTTCTTAACCTCTTATCTGGATACACGACAATATCAAGAATCACTTTGTGCCTCCGCATCTGCTGCAAATTCACCTATCATATATGTCTCCAAGCCTTTACCTGTTTTAGGTAAAACTTCTAGAGCCCCAAAAAGCATCTCTTCTGTCGTATAGTTTGGGTCAATAGGCATAATACCTAATTCTATATCGGCTTCAACCTCATCACCTCCTATAAAAAAACTAGTAGCATATATAAGATCTGCTATACGCTCACATGCTTTTTGTGCGCTATTTAAATCTGTATGCTTCATAAGCATAGTAAAAATACCACCCCCAAAATGAGCAACAATATCACTTCTTCGAGAAGTTTTCAAAAGAAGTCTTGCAACATTTCTATTAAGCATATCTCTTTCTTTAGCATTTAGCATTTTATCTAAGACTTTTTCTTTGATTTTTATCATAACGATAGAGCTTTTATGCTTATATTGTTTAACTGCATCTAGTTCTCTTTGTATCCCAAAAAGCAGATATTTTTTATTATAAACGCCATATCTAACATCAAATATCGCTTCGTTTTCAACATCTTTTAGTATGCTAACAGTTTTGTCATAATGTTTTTTCAAGGCCTCCATTTGTTTGTTTGTAAGGCTTGATAATTTCTCCAAATCTTCACCTAGAGCTATGAGCACATTGTCGATTGAGAGTTGATTTGAATTCAAGTGCAAATCTCCTAATCTCTTTTTAACAATTTGCTTCATGACATTTAAATTTTTATATACCGTAGATACTATTTTTACGATACTTTTAACTTCCACAAACCCTTCTCTAATCTCTCTTTCCATCTTGGCTCTATACTCATTACTATTTACATCGTCTATCTCTAAATATTCCTTGATTTTTCTTCTAAAAGCTAGGGGTTTGTTCTCCAAAAGTTTTTCAAAATAAATTTGAAAATTATTTGGAGTTGGCGGAACTTTATCATCTATAATATTCTTAAGGACAACTTGGGAGAATTTTTCAAATTCGTTATTTTCATTTTGTGACTTTGGAGTAGTTACACCGCCCAAGCTTTCTTTTTTTATATTTTTAATTGAAGAGCTTTTGCCTTTTAGCTTATCTGCATCCAAACGAACCATTTTTATTCTCCCATCTTTCTACTTAAAACTTTTTTCTAAAACCTTATCCACTAATCCATATTCCACAGACTCTTTAGCACTCATAAAGAAGTCTCTCTCTGTATCTTTGATGATTTTTGATGGTTTTTGGCCACAATTTTTGGCTAATATACCGTTTAAAACTTCCTTCAAGCGTAAAATTTCTTTTGCTTGTATCTCTATATCCGTAGCTTGACCTTGTGCACCACCCAAGGGTTGGTGAATCATAATTCTAGAATTTGGCAAAGAGTATCTTTTCCCCTTAGCCCCACAACTAAGCAAAAATGCACCCATAGATGCTGCTTGACCTATACAAATAGTACTGATATCAGGTCTTATGTAATTCATAGTGTCATATATGCTAAAACCACTAGTTATAACGCCACCTGGAGAATTTACATAAAGATAAATATCTTTTTCAGGGTCTTCAGCTTCCAAAAATAAAAGTTGAGCTACGATAGAAGAAGCAACTGCGTCATTTATCTCTCCGCTTAACATGATGATTCTGTCTTTTAAAAGTCTAGAATATATATCGTAACTTCTCTCGCCTCTTCCTGTTTTTTCAACAACTACTGGAACATAACTCATTATTTACCTTCTATTTCTTTAGCTGTTTTTGGCTCTTTTGTGAATAATTTTGTAAACAGTCTATCTTCAACAACAGACATCTTTATAGCAGGAAGCAAACCTTGCTTTTCATAATATTCGAAATACTGCTTAGGGTCTTGACCTTGTTGCATCGCTTCAAAATATATCATTTGCATTACTTCTTGGTCTTCTACTTTGATTTCTTCTCTTTTTGCTAACTCATCAACAATAAAAGTAAGCTTTACACTATTTCTTGCCTCATCAGCAAATTCAGCTCTTTTTTCTTCGATTTTTTTAGGATTTTCAGAGTATTCTTTTATCTCATCTTCGCTCATCTTTGAAAAAATATTTCTTACTTGCATATCAATCTCTTGGTCAACTATATTTTCTGGAAGATCAAATTGAAGTTTTTCTAAAATTATTTCTACATATTTTGGTTTAACTTCTTCATTAAAAATACCATGAAGTTTTTCATTTTTCAACTGCTCTTTTACTTGTGTTTCTAACTCTTTTAGAGTTGGTTTTTCAACGCCGGGAAGTAATTTTTTAAGAGTTTCCTCATCAGGGTTTGTAGAAACTTTCTTAGCTTGAATTTCATGAAGTTTTACTTTAAAAAGTGCAGGTTTTCCTGCTAATTCTTTACTGTTGTATTCAGCTGGAAATGTAACCTCAATATCTTTTTCATCACCCGCGTTCATACCAATCATCGCATCTTCAAAACCTGGGATAAACGAACCGCTTCCGATTTCTAATTGAAAGTTTTCAGCCTTGCCACCCTCAAATGCTTTTCCATCTATGAAACCCTCAAAGTCAATCTGTGCAAAATCACCATTTTGAAGTGCTCTTTTTTCTTCAATCTTTTCCATGGATGCTACTGATTTTAACATGTCTTCCAATCTTTGTTCTATATCTTTTTTCATGATTCTTGGAGTCTTATACTCAGGAACCATATCTTGATAACCTTCAACATTAACTGTTGGTTTAAAAGATACTTTTACTTCGATATTTAAGCCATCATCAGTTTTATCAAATTTTGATATTTGAGGTTCACCAACAACTGTATCCGCAGCAACACCCAACTCTTTTAAAGCTTGGTCAAATACCTCTTTTAGTATTTCTTGTTCAGTATCTTGCTTGATTTGATCACCATGTCTTGCTTTTACAACATTTACTGGTACTTTTCCTTGTCTGAAACCATCAACTCTCATACTCTTAGCAGCTTTAGCCGCAATCTTATCTTCTTTTTTACTTAGCAATTCTTTTGAAACCTTAGCTTCTACTATCGAATTTGCACTGTCAACTTTTTTTGCACTAACTTGCATGTATTCCCTTTAAAATAAAAAATTTTCTTAATATACCAAATTTTTGCTTTATTCTCCATATATGCCAAGCATTTTAGCTCCTGATTAGTAAAAATAAGATACAATATAATAAAAATAATTGGGAATAATTTTATGCAAAAAGAAGAAGAATTTGAAAATTTGGTTAAAAGAATGTTGGAATTATTAGATGAAGACCCAAATAGAGAAGGCTTGCTTAAAACACCAAAAAGAGTATTTAAATCATTTGAATTTATGACACAAGGATATCTGCAAGACCCAAAAAAAGTCTTAAATGACGCACTATTTGCTAGTGATAATTCTCAAATGGTACTGATAAAAGACATAGAGTTTTATTCCATGTGCGAACATCATCTTTTACCTATAATCGGAAGAGCACATGTGGCCTATATCCCAGATGGCAAAGTTGTAGGTTTATCTAAAATACCAAGAATGGTCGATATCTTTGCAAGAAGATTGCAGATACAAGAGCAATTAACAGAACAAATAGCTGAAGCTATCCACGAAGTAATAGCACCAAAAGGCGTAGGTGTTGTAGTTCAAGCAAGACACATGTGCATGGAGATGAGAGGAGTAGAAAAAACTCACTCAAACACGACAACATCTTCACTAAAAGGGTTGTTTTTAAAATCAAATACTAGAAAAGAATTTTTTGATATCATAAATGCACCACAGGCTACTAGATTCTGATGTCCATCAACAGACTTAGGCGTAAATTATCACAAGAAAAATTATCTCCACTATTTGGAACTATAAAAAAGATAAGTTCAAATATCATAGAAGCAAGTGGATTAAATCCAAGTATCGGTGACATTGTAAAAATTATCTCAAAAAGTAGCGATAAGTTTGAATTAGGAATGGTAAGCGAGATAGATCAAAACTCTTTTTTCATATCTCCTTTTGGTTTTGTAGAGGGCTTTAAGATAGGGGATAAGATATTTATCAACGACCAAGGCATGATGATTCCAGTGGGAGATGCACTTCTTGGAAGAGTTGTTGATCCGTTTATGAGACCAAAAGACGGCAAAGGAGAGATAAGTACAACTATCACCACTCCAATCATGAAACCTCCACTTGATGCTATGAAAAGAGGATTGATAGATGAGCCTTTTAGCGTTGGAGTTAAAACGATAGATGGTCTTTTAACATGTGGAAAAGGGCAAAAACTAGGTATATTTGCTGGAAGCGGTGTTGGTAAATCTACTCTAATGGGTATGATTGTAAAAGGCTCCGAGGCACCTATAAAAGTTGTAGCATTGATAGGTGAGAGAGGTAGAGAAGTTCCTGAATTTATACAAAAAAATCTAAATGGAGATTTAAGTGGAACGGTTTTAGTGGTAGCTACAAGTGATGATTCTCCTTTGATGAGAAAATATGGAGCATTTTGTGCTATGAGCGTTGCTGAGTATTTTAAATCGCAAGGAAGAGATGTCCTTTTTATGATGGACTCTATCACAAGATTTGCAATGGCTCAAAGAGAGATAGGCTTGGCTCTTGGTGAGCCACCAACTTCAAAAGGCTATCCACCTTCTGTTCTTACTCTTCTACCACAATTAATGGAAAGAGCTGGGAAAGAAGAAGGGAGAGGTTCTATCACGGCTTTTTTTACAGTTTTAGTTGAAGGTGATGACTTGAGTGACCCTATAGCAGATCAATCTAGAAGCATCTTAGATGGACATATTGTACTCTCAAGAGAGCTTACAGATTATGGGATATATCCTCCAATTAGCATACAAAATAGTGCTTCAAGAGTCATGGGAGATATTATCAGCGATGAGCACAAAAAATTAGCAGCTAAGTTTAAAATGTTAAATTCTACATTAAAAGAGAATGAAATATTAGTTAGAATTGGTGCTTATGAAAAAGGAAATGACGCAAATTTAGATTTAGCTATCGCAAAAAAAGAAAAAATGGATGAATTTTTACAGCAAACACCAGATGTAATCATCGATATAGATACAACTATAGAAAGTTTAAGAGAAATTCTTTCTTGAAACTAATCAAAAAAGAGTATTTTTTAATCGTTTTTTAATGTTAAACATAATAATATTCAAAAAAGAAATAATTAGGACTTAATTTGTCCTAATTAAAAATTGGAGAAATTTAATGAGAGTTTATTTAGATAATAACGCTACAACGATAGTCGACCCTATCGTTTTTGAAGAGATGGTCCCATACTTTTGTCAAATGTATGGAAATCCAAACTCGCTTCACGAATTTGGAAGTGAAACGCACCCCGCTCTTAGATGTGCGATGGATAAGCTATATGCTGGAGTAAATGCTGATGACAATGACGACATAGTTATCACATCATGTGCTACAGAGAGTATCAATTGGGTACTAAAGGGCATATATTTTGATTTTATTAGAAATGGTGATAAAAATCATATCATCACTAGTGAAGTTGAGCACCCTGCAGTCATTGCCACTTGTAAGTTTTTAGAAACCCTAGGGGTTGATGTAACTTATTTGCCAGTAAACAATGATGGAGTTATCGAACTTGATACCCTTGAGCAAAGCATAACTGATGAAACTGCATTGGTAAGTATAATGTGGGCAAACAATGAAACAGGAATGGTATTTCCTATAGAAGAGATAGGTCAAATTTGTAAAAAACATGATGTACTCTTCCATACAGATGCCACACAGGCCATAGGAAAAGTTCCAGTAGATGTAAAAAAAGCTGGTGTTGATTATATGAGTTTTTCAGCACATAAATTTCACGGTCCAAAGGGTGTTGGTGGGCTTTATATAAAAGAAGGTAAAGTTATAACGAGCCTATTGCATGGTGGCGAACACATGGGCGGGCTAAGAAGTGGAACCTTAAATGTTGCTGGAATTGTAGGCATGGGGAAAGCCATGGAACTTGCTGTTGAAAATTTGGATTTTGAAAAAAGCAATGTTAAAAGATTAAGAAATAAGCTAGAAGATGAATTGTTAAAACTCTCTGGTACTTTTGTAGTTGGCACTAAAGAGCAAAGAACTCCAAACACTATCTTAATAAGTGTAAAAGGTATAGAAGGCGAAGCAATGCTTTGGGATTTAAATAAAGCTGGTATCGCAGCAAGCACAGGAAGTGCATGTGCTAGTGAAACGCTAGAATCAAATCCAGTTATGGAAGCAATCGGTGCCGAAGCTGACTTGGCTCATACCGCGCTTAGATTGTCACTTTCAAGATTTACAACAGATGAAGAGATAGATTATACGATAGAAACGATACAAAATGCAGTGCTAAGACTTCGAGCGATTTCAAGCACTTATGCTTATGCCCCTGATTGGCATGAGAGTAAATTATAAGGAAAATATTATGGGAAAAAATACACTAATAGGTGGATCTATTTGGGAAGAATACAGCCAAAAAGTACAAGATTTGATGAATCATCCACAAAATATGGGAGAGATAACTGAAGAGCAAGCCAAAGAGATGGGAACTAAACTTATCGTCGCTGATTTTGGAGCTGAAAGCTGCGGTGATGCCGTAAGATTATATTGGGCAGTTGATGAGGATACAAACATCATAAAAGAAGCTAAGTTTAAAAGCTTCGGTTGTGGCACAGCTATAGCAAGTAGCGACACAATGGCGGAACTTTGCAGAGGAAAAACGGTTGATGAAGCAGTAAAAATCACAAATATTGATGTAGAGCATGCTATGCGTGATAATCCAGATATTCCAGCAGTTCCACCTCAAAAAATGCACTGTTCAGTTATGGCATATGATGTTATAAAAGAAGCAGCAGCTTCATATAAAGGCGTAGATGCCGCTAGTTTTGAAGACCAAATCATAGTTTGCGAATGTGCACGAGTGAGCTTGGGCACCATCAAAGAAGTTATAAAGTTAAATGATTTAAAAACAGTAGAAGAGATAACAAACTACACCAAAGCAGGTGCATTTTGTAAATCATGTATAAAACCAGGTGGTCATGAAGATAGAGATTATTATCTAGTGGATATTTTAAAAGAGACGAGAGAAGAGATGGAGCATGATAAGCTTTCATCATTAGCTGATGCAAAAACATCAGAAGCAGGGGAATTTGCTTTTGTTGATTTAACGATGGTTCAAAAACTAAAAAAAGTAGAAGCAGTTATAGATGAAAATATCAGAGAAATGTTGATGATGGATGGTGGAAATCTAGAAATAATCGACATAAGAGACACAGATGATGGTTTTACAGATGTATATATTAGATACCTTGGAGCGTGTAGTGGATGTGCAAGTAGTAGCACAGGTACACTTTATGCAATCGAAGCGGTATTAAAAGAAAAACTAAGCGACGCCATAAGAGTTTTACCTATCTAACTTTTTCAAGAGGGGTCAGGGTTTGAATTTTGAATTTAAATAAATTCAAAATTCAAACCCTGACCCTTTTATACTAAAGTCAAGAGAAGAAAGACGCATTATAAATTTGGAACTCGTCCTTTTTTTTACAGACAATACAATATCACTTGTTTTTTTTGATTTAAAGGTCGTATCTATTTTTGGTAAATATACTATCCAAAATTTATTATTTGTTCCTTTTAATGTTTCTGGTTGACCATATTTATCCCATTTATTAAAAGGCACTTTTTTCCCAACAGCTAAATAGTTTTTTTCTGTTAGTGCTATATTGTGAATCTTTTCTAATTTTTCAGCAGTATAAAACTTTCCTCTTAAACTCCAAAATTCCAATTTTTTATCTGGTCTAATTAAGTAATATGCTCCATAAGGATCAATATCTAAAACTTTAATTATTCCATTTCTGATTTTTTTATATTTCATCTTTTTAGTAGAACCACTTCCATCAGAATATAATGTTTTTGAAAATAATATGTTACCTCTATAGAAAAAAGTTTGTTTATATTTAAATCCCCAATTAACAAACCATATACCAATAACTTTTTCACTCTTTTCAAGATTAGATATTTCCAGCTTCTGATTATTCTTTTTTAGCTGTTCTGACGTATAGTTTTTAGCTTTTTTATAGCAATTATTATATTCATGATTATAAAGTCTTTTGTAATCTTTAAAGACACTAGCTTTATCTTTACAATACTTAATAATTAAATCTTTATTGGCAGTTTCACCTGAATACAAGAAAACAGTAATCAACATAATAAAAAATGTAATTTTCATTTTAAACTCCTTTGGGTATAACTATTTATATAACACCATTATATCGATAAATAAGTGAAATGATACTAAGTAGTTCAAAAAGAGTCATTTAAAATCATTTTATACATATAATAAGTACTAAATTGTTATATAATATAAAAGGGTTTAAATTTTGAATTTATTTAAATTCAAACCCTGACCTTTCCTATAGATGAAATAACTCTCTTATGCCATCTATAAACATTTGAACTGCCATCATTAAAAGTAACATTCCCATTAGTTTTTCCAATGCATTTAGCCCTTTTTGTCTCAATACTTTATACAAGAATGGGGACAAATACAATATACAAGACGATATAAACCAAGCCAAAACTACTGAAGCAAAAAGTTCCCAATGAAGACTTGGCGAATATGCCTTAGTCATAAGTAAAAGTGTAGCTAATGCAGATGGTCCTGCTATCATAGGTATAGCAATTGGCACCATAAATGGCTCTTCACTTGAACCAAATAAAGCAGAATTACCTTCATTTCCAGGAAAAATCATTCTCAAGGCAATTACAAAAAATATAACAGCTCCTGCGATTGTTACTGCTTCTGTTTCTAGATGAAAGATATTTAAAAATGATTTTCCAAAAAAGAAAAAGAATAGTAAAATTGCTAAACCAAAGAGTGTTTCTCGCACTATTATAATTTTTTTTCTTTTTTCATCAACATTTTTCAATATACTTAGAACCAAAGGAACATTCCCAAAAGGATCTAGTATAAACATAAACAAGATAGCACTTGAAAGAATAGAGAAGTTTTCAACCATTTTACATCCTTACATACAGTAAAAAATATTTTTATTTATAAACCACTTTGCAACTTGCAGATTTGAGTAACTCATCTCTCTTTGAGTTATTGGCAATGAAAAAAGTCTCATCTTCGATATAAGCACACCCATGCAAAGCGTAAAAAATAGAAAAAAAGAAATAGCTATGAATAAATCGTACATATACCAAAGTACCAATCCAATCATCGTTGGAGCATAGGATATAAAAATGTACAACAGGAACAATATCATCTTACATCTAGTGCCTTTTATAATCGGCACTTGTTCTATCAGATCTGGTACAATTTCTTCCATCTATTTCATATTTGCAAAATTCAAAGGAATTTCTAAATCTCTTTGCTTTATGGCAGCTATGGCTGTTTGCAAGTCATCTATAGATTTTCCAACAACTCTTACTTCTTCACCACGGATAGATGTTTGAACTTTAAGCTTCAAATCTTTGATTTCTTTTACTATCTTTCTAGCATCATCTTTTGAGATAGTGTCGTTAATACTAACTGTTACTTTTGTGTTTCCACCACCAACGCTATCTCTTTTGATCTCTTTTAATGCTTTGGAAGATATACCTCTTTTTATCACTTTTGAAATTAAAATATCAAACATAGCATCTGCTTTATTGTCGCTAGTAGTTGTCAAAAAGATAGTTTTTGCATTTTCATTGTAATCAACATCTGCAACTAATCCTCTAAAATCGTACCTATTTGTTATCTCTTTTTTTGCTTGTTCTATCGCATTTTTAAGCTCTTGCTTATCTATCTCTGCTGTTATATCAAAACTGTGTTCTTTTGCCATCATACTTCCTTTTGTTTTATAAACTACTCTTGATCCCTATCTTTTTTAAATTTTTTCTTTATAGCCTTTTTCTCTTTTTTAGAGTATCCTTTTTGCTTTAGGTAATCTCTAAGATCTTGCCAATCATTATAAGAATCAACGATCTCTTTTGTTTGCGAATCATCTGATTCAATATCTATATCTATCGCGTCTTCTTCTTTTTCATGCACAAAAATTTCTTCTTTTCTTCTTTTTTTATGCTCTATTGCTCCACTTGACGCAAGGGTTAGTATAGCTTTTATATGCTCATCTCTTTGTTTATATATTTTTTCAATTTCTTCTTTGGATTTTATAAGGAGTTTTTCTTTTTCTTGGACAAGTTTGTCTTTATCCGTTTCTAACGCTTTATTTCTATCTTTCAATTCTTTCATCTCGTCTTTTAAAAGTTGGATATAAGCGTCACTTACATTGTTATTTGACTTTCTAGATGAGCTTTTTTTTACCTCATCCGTCAACACAACAAGTTTTATTCCATCTTCAATCACAGTTGTGAGTGAGCCTCTTCGTATGCGATTGTATATAGCTTCTTTACTAACGCCAAGTAACTCGGCAGTTTCTATAACTGTTAGCTTTTTTCCCATTAAATCTCCTTACATGTGAGATTTGATATTATACAAAGATTTGCTAAATGTTAGTTAAAGTTTGGAAAAGTTATGAAATAGATAAAAAAAGACCAAGAAAGTTCTTGGCCTTAAGTGTTTTAGAGTCTTGATTCGTATCTACGAAGCATATATAATCTTTTTAACATTTTTTTACGGGCACTAATTTTTTGCTTCTTACGCTTTTCAGTCGCAGTTTCAAAAAATCTTCTAGCTCTCGCTTCCGTTACGATAAGGTTACGGTCAATTTGTTTTTTAAATTTTCTATAAGCTTCTTCAAAAGAATCGTTAGGATGAACTTTAATCCCTGGCATACTCTTCACCACCTTTCTTTTAAAATTGGCGTGTATTATATCATAATAATTAGAAAAATATTTAAATGACGATTTAATATTAAATTGTCTTGACTTTTAACATCAATAGTTATATAATTTCGGGCAATAAAAAGGTGACCTATATGAACACAATTCTTTTAAGAGCAAAAGATACAAAAACAAATGTGATACAACAGCAAAAGCATATTTTTAGGTATGCACATCAAAATGAACTAGATATTAATTTTACTGAAATTGACAATTCTGGAATAAATGATAGACTTGAGACTAAAAATGAGCTAAAAGGGTTTCTTAGATCCCTTAGAGACAACGATAACATCTTGATACATTCACTCTCAACATTTTCAAGCAATACAGAAGATTTAATCAAGATTTTTAACTGTCTTTTTGAGCGTTCTATTTGTGTTTATATTACAAACATAAATATCAAAATAAAAAAAAGTACAAAAGCTATTGAGATACTTTCTGTGCTCATGAAAGAAAATGATATTGCTATTGATGAGAATAAGACAATTTCCCAAGGCAGACCAAAAGGAAGAATGTCAAAATCAAAATTTGATATCTATAGGCTAGAAATTATAGATTATCTGGAAAAAAATTGCTCTGTCAATGAAATTTCCAAGTTATTAAATGTGAGCAGAAGCTCATTGAAAGATTATATAAATTCTAGAGGCTTAAAAGATCTTGTTGAGACGAGAACTCAACTGCTGCAAAAAAAAGATTTTAAAAAAACTAGTGCTACTTCACAGCGGTGCAACATAACAAAAAAGGACAGGAACAATAATGGCTTGCGACATAAGTAATCAATCACCACTGCACAGAAAAAAAAGATATATAGTGCTTGCTATAATCACTATATTTTCTTTAGTATTGCCTTTCATTAGAGAAGATGGAAATCATTTATTTCTATTAAATTTTGATCATAAGCAGTTAAACTTACTTTTTGTGTCATTTGACATGCAAGAGTTATATCTTATGCCTTTTATATTGATACTTCTATTTTTAGGTGTATTCTTCATGACGACACTTGGAGGAAGAGTTTGGTGTGGATGGGCATGCCCTCAAACTATCTTTAGGACTATATATAGGGATCTCCTGCAGACAAAACTTTTTGGCCTTAGAAGAAATATCAACAATAAACAAGCCAAAACAAAAAAAGGTATGTATTTTCAAAAAATTACAGCTATTTTGATGTGGTCAATTTTGGCTTTTATAGTTGCTTCAGATACTATGTGGTATTTTGTTCCGCCAGAGGACTATATTAAGTATTTATTAGATCCTACCAATCATATTGTATTTTTAGGCTTTTTAGGAGGAATTACACTTTTTCTCATCTATGATGTTATTATGCTAAAAGAAAATTTTTGTGTATATATCTGCCCATATGCAAGAGTTCAATCTGTCATGTTTGATGATGATACAATCCAGCCTATATATAGTGAGCAAAGAGGTGGAAAGATATATGATGAACACGGGACAAAACTTTGGAGTAAACCACCAGGCGAGAATGACGACTGCACTGGTTGTGAATCATGTGTAAGAGTATGCCCAACGCACATAGATATCCGAAAAGGAATGCAGCTAGAGTGCATAAACTGTTTAGAATGTGCAGATGCTTGTGTTCCTGTTATGGGAAAACTTGGTAAAGAGCCGTTGATAAAATGGACAAGTGCCAATGCAGAAGAACATGGGAAGAAGACTCAATATGTGAGATTCAGAACAGTTGCATATGGTATTGCTCTTACCTTGGCTTTCATAGGTCTCATGTGGATGGGCAGTACAAAAGAAAAGATGCTTCTTAATATAAATAGAACCTCCCAATTATACGAGATAAGAGATGAAGGCAAATCAGTAGAAAATGCATACATATTTCTATTTCACAATACTGACTCTAAAGACCATAAATATTATTTTGAGATAAATAATAAAGATATACAAGTAATTAGACCCTCAAAACCTTTTATGTTAAAAGCTAGAAAAGAGATTAAAAAAGTTGTTATATTAAAAACAACCAAGACGCTTATTGACACCAATAGAGAAGATACCCCAATCCCAATAGTTGTAAAAGCATATGCAGTGGATGACAAAGACGATATAGTTGTCTTGAGAAAAACTATATTTTTCTACCCAAGAGAAAGTATTTTAAAGAAATATAAATAAAAACAAATTTTCAACCTCTCCCCTCTTTTAGGGGTCAGGGGTTGAATTTTGAATTTTTATAATTTTTGATATTGTAGAGATTGACAAATCTAAAAATTTTGCAATTTCACTTTGTGAAAAATGATCCCTATATGCCTTCAGTATTTGTTTATTTCTTTCATTTTTTGTTAAATTATTATTAAAGTAATCTGATATATTTTCATTTTTTGTAGCTTGTTTTGGAACTTTTTTATAAGATATGACTTCCTTTTTAAATCTATCAATCTTTGCAATATCAAGTTTTGTAACTTTTAAATTAATCATCTCCAATATACTTCTAGGGGTACTGTACCATTCTAAAACAAATGTCT
>Ga0256829_1001550_pt1 | contig 18613 bp, 9 predicted proteins | sample 131447metaG_FD_185979 | JGI IMG/M metagenome (GOLD analysis project Ga0256829, IMG submission 185979) | Hydrothermal vent microbial communities from Lau Basin, Pacific Ocean - 131-447 | ecosystem: Environmental > Aquatic > Marine > Hydrothermal vents | place: Pacific Ocean: Lau Basin | collected...
CAGAAACACAGATACTATTAACTAATATACAAAAATAACTAAAAAATAAGCACCATAAACTACCAATTTTGGAATAAATCAAAAAGAGGTATATCTGTACCTCCACTGATTAAGTTAGTTGTATTGCTTATCCAAGCTAATGGATTTAGCCTTGTACCCCAATTAAATAAAATTGAACTATCTAATACACCAGAAGATAATCCTAAATAGTGTTCTGCGGATAAATCAGCTATTACTTTTGTAGTTCTCTTTTTAACTAACTTTAATATTACTTTTTGTATAAATGCAAAGTATTTCCAAAATGCTTCTGGACCCATCTTATCCAACCATTGAATAAATCTACTATTTATAACTTTACTATAATTTATAAAATTATCTTTCACCTCTCTTTCTAACTCTTTCATTTTACTTTTTTTCTCTTTACTGCTTAATTTATTATTATTGTCAATCTTTTCTTTACCGAACCAATACGTAGCAGCTCTAAAGTGTAAATCACTTTCAGCAGTTAAATTTAATGCTAATTTACCTAATGTACTCTTCCTACTCATTACTAATGTATGTACAATTTCTTCTACTGTTTTATTATCTCCTATAAACTTACCTAACGTATTTTCTGCTAAATTGACTATTTTATTATTACTATCATCTAACGATACATCATCAACAATAGTTTGGTATAATCCCATATCCATTAAAGGTTTTAATGGGTTATCATCTCTTTCAGCTTTTACTTCCGCTAGCTCTTTTTCTAAGTTTCTACGTTTAACACCACTATTACTATCTATCTGTCTTTCTAATTGTCTAATACGTGTTTCATCTTCTTTCCATTTAATTAAACTTTTTTTACTTAATAATAATAATTCAAGAGATTTTTTAGCAGGCATACCACCGTACCACAGAAACTTAGCATTATTTAGTATATTACTTATTACAGTATGAGGTAATTTAACTACTACAGACGCTTTAAATACTTGCATTAAATCACTCCATAATCTACCTGCTAACCTAATCTTTCTCTTATAACTATCAGGCAATTGCTTAAGTAATTTACTGTCAGCGACACTTAATTCATCATATCCGAATACTTGTTTAATCAAATCCTTACGGATGTATATTGTTTTTTCATCCTTTATATCTTTCTTATCTTCTGCTGTTAACTTATTAACTGGTTTTTTAAGTTTTTCCGCTAATTTCTCTAATGCTATTTCTCTATTTTTTTCGATAATATATTTACGTGCATCTGGTGGAAGTAATCCCCATAACTCCTCACCTTGTGTCCTAGCTACATATACATTATCATCTGCAAATATTTTACCGATAGCTTGTTCTTTTTTAGTTAAATTACCTCTTTGTACTGCTTCTACTTTTACGTATAAATGTGATGTATCCTTATCAAGTTTACCACTTAAATTTAATTTAGCGTAATCTTTATATATAGTATCAAGCAATTCTCTATTATCAACATCAGTAATATTCTGTGTATGCCTTTGTCCAAAAGATCTAGCAAGTAATTCTGTACCTTTTTGTTCCATATTAAGATACTGTTCTTTATCTTTTATAGAATAATCATACCTAAAATCAATTATTTGTCCTTGATCGTTATACACAGGTGTCATATCTTCAATTTGTTTACTATTTGCTGCTTCCACTATTGTTTCACGTACTTTTTTAGCTAATGCTGATGGAGATAGTCCTTCATACCGTAATCTAGTTTTTTCACTAAGTAATAATCCTTTTATCTTAATTCTTTGTAACCCTAATGTACCATCTACACGATTAGTTAACCCGGTTTCATCAGAAGCATATAATCCATACTCTTCTTTGATTGGATCTGCACTATCCGTATTTACTTTTCTAACTAATCGATAACCCAATGCTCCCATTTTACGTGCATCTTTTAATGGAGCATACTGTATATCTTTATACTTATCAGTTTTTTCATGTAATTGCCCTTTAACCATATCTTGCATATTACCACTAAGTAACCAATCTTCTTTAGCTGCTACTTGAGCTCCTCGTGCATTCTCTAAGTAAGTAGTAACACCATCTGAATCTTTATTAATTAGTTCAAGCATTTCTGCTTTATGCTGGGAATTAATATGGTCTAAAGCGTATAAACTAGCTAGTTCATCTACTTGTTGCGTTACTTCTGATAAACTATATTCTGGTATAGTATTTATATCATACCCAACTGCGGATACAGTTCCAAAATTTCTAGCTATATTCTCAGCATTAGTTCTAAGTCCAGTTCCGTTTACAGTATAGTTAGCTAACTCTTTAGCTTTAGTTATCATATCTTTACCAACATTTACAGTTCCAAGTAAATCTTCATAAGTTAAAGATTTCAAAGAAGCCTCTAATTTACCTATCTTAGTTGCTACATACTTATTATCAGTAAGTATTTTAGTTAACTCAGTAGCATCTGTAGTTAATGCTTGTGTATCACCTCTAAGTATGACTTTATTTAATGCTATAACATATTTTCTATTTTTACGATTATTTAAATTAATCTTAGTAAATCCATTATATACATCGTTCAATGTACCTAAATAGTTAGCTTCTTTATATCTATCCAAATGACTGTTAAACTCCATAGCCATATCAGTTATTTCCTCTAGGGTTTTTCTTCCAGAACTAAAGTCAGCAATTAAGTCTTTAATAAAACTGAATGCTGTATTGTCCATATGATTCATCATTTTACTAACTATTATTCCATAATGTTCATCTAAATTACCTTTCTCAGATTCTTTAACTACTATACTTAACTGTGCTATTATATTAGGTAACAACACAGTTCTACGCAGTGATCCAGCTTTTTTGTAATCAGCCAACATTTTACTTAATGCATCCACTTTAGCTTCTAATTCTTTTTTAGTATACTTAGAATCTTTACCTAAACCTACTTTGTCTAATGCAGTGTCTACTACACTTTTAACTGCTTTATCTATTTTACTCATACCTTCTTCTATAGTTTTACTAACCTTTTCATCAATAGGTATATGTGAATTGCTTTTAGCCTTATAAGCATACTTTTGTTGAGTTTTAGCTAATCTAAATACCAATCTAGTAAGTTCTTGCCCGATTGTGTTAGCTCTATTTTTCTTATGGCTAAGTGTGGAAATAAAGCCCTGTACAGCATTAATAATAGTTTTAACTGTTTTCTCCACCCATGAATCGTATTGTCCATATTTCATCTTTTTAGTCGCTAAAGGTAACTCATCTATAGCTTTTTTAAAGTATTTATTTGTAGTACCATAGTTAATAAATTCTTTTAATCTGGTATTAGCATCTAGTATTGAATTATCTCCTAACTCACCATTAAATACATAATTGTATAATTCTTTAGCTGTAGCTAATTCAGCATCCGTTGCATCTTCTGGTGCTATATCTTTATACGTTAAGACTTTTTTAGCTTGTCTATATATCTTGTGTATATCAGTTTTTATATCTTGACCAACCACATCTAAGTTATTATCTAATGCGAAGTCTAATGCAGCATGTTCTACTTCATGAACTAATGTTTCTTGATTACTCATAATTAACCTATTCTGCGCTTGTTCACGTATATCTGCAGTGGCTATTCTTATTTGACTACCTTTAGGTTTATTAGGATTAAACTCACCTAATGGTTCATTTAAAGTATCTACTATATTTTTAGAGACTCTTACTACCATCTTACCAACATTAACACCAGCTTCAGTAAATCCTTCTAATACACTCTGTAAATGTTTACTGTGTTGAGCATCCCAATCATCATTAGTACTCTTTTTATCTATCTCAATCATTTTACTCATTATATTATTTACAGTGTCAGTATCTACTTTTAATCCATTAAACACTTCATCCATTGTTTTTTTAGATGACTCAGTATTAAATAAAGAATTACCTTTTCTAGGTGTACTATGTAATGCTTGTGTTAATGTATTAGAATATATATCTCCGGTGTGAAGATCTCCATCTTTATCTTCGACAAAGGTTAAATTATCTCCATTACTAAGTTCTACTTGTACCTTATACTTAGTCATACCATCTTTAATTAGATCAATTGAATTTATTGCAGATACTTTACTTTTACCAGCATCCTCATATAATAATCTACCACCTAATCTAGTCAGTATATTGGTTGATTGATTGTGTTCAACTATAGCATCTCTAGCTATTGCATCTAATTCACTTTTAGCTACATGTGGGTATTCTTTACGTAGCTTATCAACCACACTACTTACATCCTTTTCACCTAAGTACATTCCTGCGGCATATTTAGTACATTCCATTAACATTTTTCCTTATTATTCTCATTTTCAGCAAGTACATCTTTTACAGCCATTTTAGCACGTTTATGCACAGTTTCGGCTAAAGTATCTGCTTCTTTAATAGTAGTATGTAAACTATTTAATCTTTCTTTTTGTTTGGCCACCCTTTTAGCTAGTTCTGCTGATTTATCCGCTAATGGTTCTTTATTATCTTTACTATTAAACTCCGCAAATCCATTTGGACCTTCAAAGTATGAATGCTGTATACGTAATGGTGTATTGAATATTTGTCTACGCATTTCTGCTGCATTTTTATTAACTAATGCTAAGCCTTCCAATGTAGTTAAATATGGTTTTAATTCTTTTGTAGACATTTCTTCAAACACATTTTCATTTGTAGCTTCTAATGTATTCAGTAATGTATCTAATACTTCATCAGATAGACTATAGTTTTTACTTAAATCATAGAATACCTTATTATAATATTTGGTGACATTATCTACCTTATCTAATGTCGCATAATTGGCATCATGGACTCCAAGTACATCAAATGTTTTGAGTACTTTAGCTTGTATACTTGCATCAAAGAAATGAATAGGTATTACTGCACCACCAGTAGCTGACTCAACTAACTCATACAATTCTAGCGCAGCATGGGTCATTGCATTTTCTTTAATTTTACCATTACTACCTAAATCAGTTTTAAATACTACTTTACCGGTATTGTTTACATTACCTTTCATACTATCACTATCTTTATTAACTCTTTCACGTTTAGCAATTAGACCTTGTGCTTTCTTACCCTCATCAGTAAATAATGCAGTATTAAACACAGGTAGTAGATCATGTACATCTTTTAGTATTTCTGCCATTTCTTCTCTGTTAATAGGTGCTACTAGCATTGCAGAACCATTAGCTGCTTCTTTTTTCTTTGTAAATAAATCAATTATACGTTTATCTATTTCTTGTTTAGCCAGTTTAAACTGTAGTTTAAATGAGTTATTTAAAGTATTACTTAATTTAATAAAATGTCCATACTTATTTTCTAAGGTAGCTGTTAACGGATCTTTTATTACTTTTAGTATTGTATTCTCCAATACTTTAAGTTGATCACTATCTAGTTTTGCTGTTTTGTCAATAAGCGTATTTTTTAGTGCAGTGTGCTCTGCTTTACTCATATTATTGCTTATAGCTACTTCGTTTAATATTTTATTTACTTTAGCCTGTGCTTCTACTGCATCATTTGTGAGATTACCTTTCGCATCTTTATTCAGCACAGCTGTTTGTACTAAATCGTAAAAGTTTTCTACTGCTTCATTTACTGAATTACTGATAATTGATTTTACTGTACTACCATAGTTAAGTACCATAAAAGGTTGTTTCATAAAGTTACGAGAGATATTAACGGTATTTTCTGTAAACTTAGCTTTAGGGTCAAGTAAACCGATTATATCTTTATACTTAGGGTCTAACCTATTACTTAAGTCTTTAGCAGGTGTTTGGTATGCATCTGTAGCTTTAGCTTCAGATCTAGCCCCATAGTTACCATAATTACTATCTTCAGCGAATATACCAACCTTTTCTAACTCTTTTAATACCGCGTTTAATGGTAATAGGTTTTTACTCTCGTCTGCATATATAGGAAATTGCAATCCTTTAATTGCATACCCTGAAGTAATTGCATCAGTTTCAATCATCAATCCAGTACTATAATCTAACCCTTTAGTCATAGCAAACTGGTAATTAACAAGTTCTACTGCACCTCTGATAGCATGTTCTATTTCACCTAAGCTACCTATATCACTATTACTTAATTTATCTAATACATTTTTAACTGCAGCAATATACTCTGTAGTGCCTTGAAAATCTTCTAGTTTTGTGTATGCAGACTCTCCTATAGAGGGATCATCTAATTTACTAATTAATGTATCTACTTCCTTGATACTACTTTCAAAACTTTTTTTATCTATACCTATATCAAATGCCTGTGCTAGTCCTAATTTAAACATTTTATGCATATTATCTTCAAGGTTATTAGCATCCAGCTTAACTAAGTTGTTACCTATATCTACTGCAAATCTATGCAGTTTTTTATCCTGCCAATTAAACATATTACTATCTAACATAAACCTATTATTGGTAATTACTTTCCATTTACCATACATAGTATCGCCATTAGTAGACACATAGGTGTTATACATATCTTCTATAACTTTATTAATCATGTTATTCTTACCAGTTACAGCTGTGGCTCTTACATCTAACACCTCTGATGGTTCTTTATATCCTAGTAAATCACGTAAATACGATCCTTTTACATTACCTTCAGTATCTATTACTTTGTTTACTTTATCTAACCCTAATACAGCATTTACATACCCCTTATTCCAATTTACTGGTGTACTACTGCTTTTAATTATGGCCTCTTTATGATCTTTACTTACTTCACTAATTTCACCTGTAGGTCCTTCATTTACTATATCTTTTCTTTCAGGTACAGCTTGTTTTGCAGTAAGAAATATACCACGTATACTACCTTTATTCTCTGCTATTTCCAAATGCTGCGTTAATGGTAATCTATTTTTACTCCAATCTTTACTAGTCATACCAAAACTAATAGCAGGAAATACAGCCATATTTTGGTTTTCTATAGCTTTTATGTTACTTCTATTATTTTTTCTAACGTTAAACTTGTAGCCTTTCCATTTTTCAACGGCATTTACCCCATTACGCTTAATAGATACATCATATGTTCCAAGTGTAAGCACCCCTTCTTTTTCTAACGTCTTAAGTGCAAATAGCCCTAATTCTGATTTTAATGTAGCCTCAATTACTTTATTATTTATTTTACTACTTTTACTATTCTTAGCTTTTATACCCAACAAACCGTATATTTTAGCTCCAAGGGTATTTACTGTCTTGTTGAGCAAACCATCTAGTCCGTTAATAGAATTACGCATAGCTTGTGTTATTACAGCTTTCTTGTCTACACCTAGCATACCAGCTACATCCTTATCGTCTCTATTGACTGCCATAGTGTTTAGTGCATCATTAGCTAACCATTCTCCTGTAACTAATCCCATAGCAGATGCTACATTACTATCTAAATTTCCATGTTTATCAAATAAATAGCTAATTATACTTTGCCATCCTTGACTGACTCCCTCATTACTAAAACTAGTGTCGTAACTAGGTTTAATATTTAAGTCATCTTTAGTTACTTTACTGAACTTAGCTTCTAATTTACGTGCTACTCCAGGTCTAGCATTACCTTCAGCAGTGTACTCATTTAGCTTGCTTTTGCTATTAGCATTAGGTTCAAAGTGCATAGATAAATCAGCATTGTCTTGTATACTTTTTAGTAGTTTACTAACAGCCGTGCCTTTTCTAGCTTTACCTAAAGCTTCCAGAGTATCTGCTAACTGTTCAATTGTTGTGTTATCTATACAACTCATTATTTACATCCTTTGACAGTTTCTAATGCTTTTATTATAGCTAAATCATCCTCTGATATAGCTAAACCTTTATCAAAATTATCTTTATTAGTTTTTATACTATTTATTACATTATCTATACCACTTGTGTCTACATTTGTAAATACGTCTTCACCTGTTTTATTGTTAGGTTTAGCTACATCCTTTTGTTTACTTAATTCATATTGCAAATCATTTAAGTTACTGTTTAACTTATCTTTCTTTTTAGTTAAGTCTGATGACGTGTCTATTACTTGTTGTATCTTATCTTTATTGCCGAGTACTTTTTGCTTAACTATCTCAACTTGTTGTTTATCATTAGCTTTTACTTTACCAGCGGTTACAGTATTTTTTCCTAACTTATTATTTATATCTTTAGTTAATTTATTTTGATATACTTTAGTTAATTTTTTAGCCTTAACACTGTCAGGTATCCACTTATACCTTTTAGCTGCGTTTATATACATTTTTTTATAAGCAGATAGTTCATGCTGTAAAACATCCCAACTAGCGTTTAGCATTCTAGGTATTACTTTGTCATTTTCTTTTATTTCAGTTTCTACTTTATTTATTTCTTTCTTGGTATCTTGTACTGACTTATGTAACTTAATTATCTTATCTAGTACTGCAGAAAACTTAGTATGTTCAAATCCTTCAGGTATACTATCTATTTCTTTTAATATATCAGAAACTCCGTTATACTCTTTAGTATTATATAGGTGTTCAAGTATACTATCTACACTATTTCTAAATGCTTCAATTTTACGGTTATTAGACTCTACTTGCATACTATTAGGTTTAGTTTTATTATATAAGGTTAATCTAGTTGCTTCAGATACTAGCTGTTTTGCTTTATCTACGGGTGTTGTTTCTTCTGGTGCTTGCTTACTATAGTCTTCACTTTGTTGAGTCTCATTAACAGTTTCTTCCCTTGTTGGTCGAGGTTGTTCAGTTCTTTTAGTTCCTTCATTGCTGCTTGTTTCGTTTTGTTTTGCATTGTTACTTTCCTTTAGTTGTGTACTTATTGTAGGTATTTCACCATTTTTAGCTCTATCATAAGTATTTACTGGTTCCCCTGTAGTAGTTTGTGCATAGTCATTAAATTCATGGCTATTTATCTGTGTACTATAGTTCGGTGCAGTGTTACTTTCTAATTCTTTACTAGCTTTCTTTATTAATTTAGGGTTTACTGCTGTAAACTCTGCTCTTTGGTTTTCAGACATACGTTGACCATCAGGCAGTACCCCATCATGCATATTAGCTATTATCACATCTTTAGCTATACTTAGTCCTACTGGATCATCTAGGCTGTAACTGGTTGAATGCCAAGGTGGTACATATGTTTCATTATCATTGTGTATGCTTGTACTGTTATCTTTAGTATCATTTTCGTGTAAATTACTTATATCTCCAGATAATAGAGTATCTGCTATTTTAGTTATTGCTGTATGTTCTTTAAGTGCACGTTGATAAAACGGTTCTGAACTAGACTGATTCTCACCATCTTTTACAGGATGGTAAACAAATGTACTATTACCGTTATTATACTTATGGGGTTCTCCAGGGTTATCTTTAGCGTGTTTAAATGTTTCAAACTTATCATTTGACTTAGCCATAAAACTATTTAAAGATTCCCTAGCTACATTTTTGGTAGTTTCACTTGTATCAGGATTAAGTAGCATTTTAGCATAGTCCATAATTCCTGTTTTTACTTGACCGTCTTCTGATCTACCACCATACAATATCATATGTAATACTTCATTCTCTTTAGTACTATCCGCATTAGTTTTGTTTATTGCATTATTGCCTTCTATTCCAGTTTCAAAGTTGGTAGCTAACTCTTTTTCTACTTTAAGTAAATTTAGTTGGTATTCATCTTGTGGAGTTAGTTTACCATTAGTGGTTTTATTTTGTATTTTATCTATATCACTTTGTATATCAGGTAACGGTCTATTTCCAAGTACCGGTTTACTTTTACCGAAATATCTATTTTTAAGCGTTTCTGCTTCTAGTATCAAAGTAATTGCTTTATCTCTATTAACTAAATCTTTTTTTGTATGTGTACCATTAGATATTTTTTCATTTACATTGTTTATTACATTATCCGCACTACTTATAGCTTTATTATATGTATTTAGTATATAGTCACGTGAATCTTTATCTAATATAGGACTGTCTTCGCTAGGTTTATCCTCTAACGGTACGCCTTCTTGTACCGCCTTTAAATGCTTATTTAATGCTGCTGTTATATCTGGATGTGTCACTGCTATATATTCTTTACCTATATTACCAAATAATCCACCTTCAGCGAAATCAGCTTTAGTCACAGGTTCTTTAGTGAAAGATGCAGTGTCTGTTGCTGGTACTTCAGTGCTTATTGGTTCATCAGGATTATTTTTTTGTTTTCTTTTTAGTATGTTAGGCATTTTAGGCATATGCATGTCACCTAGTTCATGCGCACCTTGTGTAGCAGCAGCTACATAACCACTAGACATACCTTCTATTCCAGCCACGGAAGCACTTACTTGATTAGCTTTATTAGCTATTATAGACTGTAGGTCATCACCTTTTTTACCGGTATCCCATTGCATGCCGAGTATACCTGCCCATTGTTGTAGATAGTTTTCTACACCACCTGTTGCCATACCTTTACCAGTAGTACCGACCATCCTACCTGCTCTTTTAAGTACAGATAACCATAGACCGTCTGTTTCTTTTTTACTTAAGAAACTTGCTGAGTCTTTTAGTGCTGATTCTATTGGAGTAGTTATTATTTTAGCGCTACCTAGGCCCGCATAGGTTTGTAGAAATGCTGAAGGTATTGTTAGAGCTAAGTCTTTTAAACTGGCATATTTCTGCCCTTCTGCCTTGTTCCTAGCTGCAAGTGTACTATCGGTTATACTAGTAAACATAGCAGTAGCTCCTGCATTTTGTAGACCTTTAGCTAATATTTTTTGACCTAGAGTCATTCTCTTACTGGCAATTTTTGCTAATTTGCTGGCTTTTTCAGCATCTCCGGTTTTTAATAAATCTGCTACTTTTTCATAAATCCTAGCTAACTTACTACCATCTTCAGCTACCATAGTACCAGCTTTAACTTCACCTGCACCTAGTATAAATGTAAGTATACTACCACCTAGATTACCTATTACACTACCACTAGTTACAGCTTTTAAAGCTGCTTTGCCGTAATTACCATTTTTTATATCTGCTTCTAACTGATTCTGTTCTCTTTGTGATTGAAGTCTATTGACACCGAATAGATTATCTGTTAAATGTTTTATGTTAGCATCTGTGTAGTATTGCTTAGTATCATTGTACCCGTTTCCATCCATCCAACTAGCTACACCACTCATTTTATGACTATGTGCTAATGCATTTTGTTTAGCTGCTTCTAGTTGAGTTTTTTCAGCAGGACTAGTTGCATTAGCTATTTGATGATTGTAGTACAGTTCTTCGGATTTACCAACTAACCAGTCTGGAGCATCATTGAATACCGCGTTAGCAGCTTCTCCTATACTACTAACAACAGTACTTGCAGCATTCTTAGCTACTTCAACACCATAACCGTCTTCATTTTGCACTTTTGGTACACCATTTCCATATCCAGCAGCATCTAATCGTTTTTGTGCTTGCATGGCTTGATCTAAAGGTGCTAAACTACTTTGCTGATTACCTGGACTAGTAGTTACTCCGTTTAATACATTCTTTAATGTTTCTCTCGCTTTAACATAATCTACGTTTTGTGTTGGATCGATAGCTGCATTTACAGTTACTGGAGTGCCACTAGCAGTCCCATACGACATTAACTCTCTACCGTAAAAACCTGCTTTGTTCCAATTCTTACTAGTTATTGGAATATCTAGTGGGATATTTACTGGGTTGCCTTTATCATTTACATATTGTCCTGTTAAATTAATAGGTACTGAATTTCTAATTAAAGGTGCTTTCCAATTAGAATGTCCAGATAGATCTGCTAATTTTTGTATTGTTTGTTGATTACCAACATCTTGTATATCCTGAGAGGTTACTGCACTTGGACTTATACCTAGCTTTTTAGCTACATAGGGTATTTGTATGGCTTTATATTTATGAGTCTGATCTTCTACTAAAGGATCTACTCCAACTTTATGACCGTATCTATTAAGGTGTACAACTTCAGCAGCATCGTATGAATATGAATTAGGAAGGAGTGTAGTTCTACCTAATCTCTGTATATGTCCATTTAATGGGGTATTTGCTGTTATTAAACTATCAGCATCTTGCATACCTAATAAAGTATCTTTCTTATACCCTGATAAAAAATTTATTTTAGTCTGTTTTTTAGCTTGTAGTGAATTGATATTAGTTGATGAGGACGGGGAAGTATTTGCCATAGAACTAGCTGTAGTATTACTATTTGGTGTAGTGTTAAGTGCAGCTAGCCCACTTTGAGGTGTTTGCCCCATAGACAACTTATCAGCTATATCTACTTGTGATTTATAAAGATTATCTGGCATAATAATTCCTACGTATTTTATTATGGTATTATACCATAATTAAACTTATCTATTTCTAGGACTTCCTGGTGTGTAGTTTTTATGATATTGTGAAGTATTTAGCCCTCTGACCAATTCAGCTAAAGTATTTCCTGACGAATTTGCCCAATCAAATGATTTTCCTGCTCTAGAGACTCCTGGAATATATACATTATGACTAACGGGTGTAGGTTTTACATTGACCCTCTTATTAGCAATAGGAGTTTTTATATCTGGATATTTAGCTTTAAGCAATTTACTTATTAAGTTACCTTTACCGTTTACTATTTTTTCAAATCTATGTCTATCTTTACCACTGAGTGAGCTAATCATACTATTTAACTTATCTACATTGTTAGTGTTAGCCACTATATTAGCAACTGCTGTAGGGCTTTTGCTATTTAAAGCTTTTAATAGCGGATTACTACTAGTACTACTAGTACTGTTAGTAGGTGCTTTGGTAGGTATAGCCATCTCTTTAGAATAGTCATATCCACTTATTTTACCTTTTGAATTTACTCCCATTATCCTGTCAGCTATACTTTTTCCTGTAGGAACACTATAGGCATTTAATAATGATTGCTCAGCATTAAGTGCTGCAAGGTAATTCTGTTGAGCAGAAGGTGTCATATTCTTTACAGTACTGCTAGTAGTGGTTTTAGTACCAGCACCAGCACCAGTACCTTGTGTACCTGTTTTAAAAGCAATTCCATTATGCTTTAATATAGTTGCTGAAGCTTCTCTAGCTAGTTGGTCTTTAAAAGTAGCAGGAGAGTATAAAGAATTACCGCTCATCCAATGTGTTTTTACACCCAGCAATAAAGCTTTATTTACATCATTTTGTGTAGGATACACCATAGGGTAAAGTTTACCACTAGCATCTCGTAAAGGTTTACCATTAACATCTACAGGCTGTATCGGAGTTGTCGCTGCATTTACATATTGATTTAATTTAGAAGCATCGTCATGCCAAGGGACTTTACTGTCACCAACACCTATAGCTTTAAGCATTGCTGTGAGATTAGTAACTGTGTTTTTAATATTTGGGGTTCTGGTCATATTCACATATCCGATATTACCATTTTTAGTACCCTCTAAACCTAACCCTTTACTAACAGTATTTTTAACACTAGATGTATTACCTTCAGCTTGTTTCATTATATTATCATACAGTTTCATCTTTGCTTTGGCTACAGCTGTCATTTTAGGTACTATTGAAGTATACTTGCCAGCATAAGCAGCAGCTTCTTTAGCAGCATACAAAGGATTAACTCCACCATTAATAAGTTGATTAGTTAATACATTTTTTACCTTACTTGGATTTGTAGTTTGGAATAGACCTGAATAATCGCTATCAGCTACATTATTATTAAGTTGATCTATTTTATTACTAACATTGTTTTGTAGTGCAATATACTCATTATAATTATTACCTAATGCCGCTCTCTCTGTAGCTGTAGTTTGCTGTTTATTTACACCATCAATACCGTTAGCCGTGTTATATGCGTCTATCTTACTAATTAGTGTTGTAAGTTTGGGATCAACACCTACAGAAGTATACTCATTACTCATAGCCTTCATAGCATTAGTGTTATCTAAGCCATTTGTTTTACTGGTTATATTTTTCATTGCATTAGTAACTAATGCCCCTTGTCCCATTCCACTAGCCTGTGCTACCCACTGTCGTCTAGCGTTAGCTTGTGTAGCTAAGTTATTAGCAAACTGCTGCTGCTGTTGAGCTAGATCATCTTCCTTTGCCTGTCTATCCGCAGCATCCTTAGCTAGTATATTTCTCTGTATACTAGCTGCTAAGTTACCAGCAGTTGCAAAGTTACGTGTAGCATCAGCAGATTCTTGTGCTGATCCGCTAAAGTTAGGAGTTATAGCGTTCCATTGTAATGCTTGCATGTCTTACCCTATCGCAGAAGTATTTGCATGTAACGCTTGAGTATGAGCCTTATACGAATTTCTAGCAGCTGCACTCATAGCATCAGTAGCCATAGCTAAGCCTACATTACGTCGTCTGTCTAACTCCGTATTATACGCAAGTCCTTGATTAGCTATATTTCTATTAGCTGATGCTTTTTCAAATGCAAACTTGTCTTTAGCTAACTTCATATCTTGAAATCCATTCCACGCACCAACTCCAGCAGACAGTGCTTGTATACCTGTAGCCGCTGTGTCTAAGTATCCACCTTTACCCATCCAGTTGATACTTCTATTACCACCAAGCCCTCCATACGATAACCCTTTATTATCCCCATATACAAAACCGTTAGGATTATTTCCGCTAGCTGTTTTGATCTGAGCAAGTGCTTCACTGCTTAAACCAATAGGCTTACCATTAGTGCCTACAACCCAACCAGCAGTACCCATACCACCATCGTTACTTAGTATCGGGTTACCAAATATATCTGTTTGTCCTGCCATAGCTATTCTCCTATCTTAAACTTAGTTTCTGATTATAAAAGTCTTTCACTATTATATCATAATCATACAATATTCCAAAGTCATACTGCACATCTCTTGCCACATACATCATATAATCTACTGAAGTAGTTTTTAGGTACTGTGTAGGATCCATTTGGGTAACTAGCTTTACCACATTTTTTACACCTACCTTAGCTCCAGCATACAGTGCTCTTTCTTTTTCTCTTAATGATTTAACTCTATTGTGTAGTTCAGTATCAAAAGCAGTTTTTCTGCTTTGCAACTTATACATTTGGTCTGTTGTGTAGATATTTACAAACTCACTAACCATCGTAGTTAATGTTGTTGCTTGAGCGAATACCCCAATGTCACTAAACCCATTTAGCTGACCACTTATAACTACAGCCACTACTACAGCTAAGCCTCGTAGCCACGGGTTGTGTGTGTGTGCAAACACCCACTTCAGTGCTAGGTTTGTTGCAACCATAGTTAGCAACGCTATCCCAAGTATAGATGCAGAACATGCTGAATATATACACCCAACTATGACTATAGCCACAGCTAAAATCTGTAAGAATATAGCAAAGGCTCCTGTTTGATACCACTTAATATGTTGTATCAGAGCAGCATATTGAGTAGTTCTCAATGACAACACCATTAGCTCCATTTGCTCTAATCCGCTATATTTACTGACATGGTACTGTGATATAGGCATAAAGAAATTACTACTATTTACTTGTGTATTAACTGTACCCCATAGGCCTTGTCTATCTATAAAGGTAACATTTGACATATTATGCATTACTATCTCTGTGTACTGTTCCGGACCTGTTTGTTTTCTAAGCTTAACCACTGCGTCGGTACCAACCATATCAACATTATGTTCTGCGTATCCAAGTTTACCTAGTACACCATTATAAACAGTCGAAGTCATGTCAGTCCACGCTATAGCCATATTCATAGGTCCCTCTTTAAAGGTTATGCTGTACTTTGATCCATTTACCGTGTCAGGTTGTATAGTGCTAAACATATCGAAAAACAGTTTTGATGCAAGTACATTAGTCTCATTAAAGCTTAAACCAAAGTGTACAAACACATCTGCAACATTAGCTACATCTGGATTTTTATTTATTTCATCTGTAAAAGTATCTAAGTCAAACCCTAGTATTTTCATCATTTTTTGTGAATCTTTATACCTAACAGACGTTTTATCGGCATTACTATTCACAAAATTATTCCTAACTGTTATGACAGGTAACATATCCAGTTTTGTAAGTACATTAAATTCATAGGCTAGTGTAGGATACACATTAGTAGACTCATCATACACCCAATACCTCCACTCCGTAGCAGAGGTAGTATAATATTTAACTACGTAGTCTAAGTTAGGTAGATATGAAGCTATGACGAAGGCTTGTGTATCATACGTTATATCATACGCATACGTTGTACTGTTAATAACTTCTGTAGTACTATCCACTTCAGAGTTTATAGGTATGGTAGTATTAGTTTCTGTAAGTAACGTAGACACATCGCTGATAACTCCACTAATAGCACCAGTGACCAGCACCCTACTATATGTTTTAGTATTCCTATTGTCATTATTAGCATCTATATTAGTTATGGTATTTACTGTTACTGTACTATTTTGTGTAGTCTGTGTTTCATGTGCTGATATACTTAAGTCATAATTATCATTTGTGTAATTGTAGCTAACAGTATCTAATACATATGTCTGCACTCCATATGCCCCATTGTAGCTAAGTGTGTTATTCCATGCTTTATACTTATACGTAGTATTTTCTTGTAACGTAAATTTAGCATATTCATATTTAGTTGGTACGTGTATATCTGCATAATCAATTACCGAATTTATGGTGTATATGGAATCAATTACAGCTTTTATTTTAACCTTATCAGCATACACGGTTTTTATACGTGTATCCGGTAACCCGTCAATATACCCATTTTTACCTTCCTCATAATACGAGCTATACCTACCTCTACTACCACTAGTCATTTTAGCTAATTTAGATATAACTGTATCACCAGGGTCTTTCTGATAATGTAATGCTAACTTTACCATTGTATCACTTATAACAGTATCACTAGTTATTATTCGCTGTGAGTTAATATTAGTGTGAATGACATCTTTATTTTTTATTCCAAATGACGCACCTATTTCCTTGAGTACAGGGAGGAGTATATCATTCCATGGTACAGTGAGTACATCAACAACTGCATCAACTACAGCAGATACTATAGAAGTAACCGCATGGATAACCGCACTCATATTGTTAATCCAAGTCTTGTATACAATACTTTAAATTTAGCCGTGTTTTTATCAATCATTATGACTAATGGACTTTTATGTATGTGCCAATCTCTTATACTATACCCTTCGGCAAGTGAGTAGCATACTTTTATGTTATTATTGTGAGGTTGCATAACTATACTGTGTTTTGGGTACTCTTCAAACATTGTACGTAACATAGCAACAAACCCTACTAAACTACCACTATTATAAATAGATACTGCGATACCAGAACTTTCACCTACTTCGGTGTACGTGTACATGAACCCAAATGATCCATCACTACCTTTATACTTATAGGATACACCAGCATCTCCAACTGCTTTAAGCATTCTACTTTTATACTCTTTTGGGTCAGTATCTGTAGTATACTCAGCTACACATTTATAATGTTCAGGAATATTAGATTTATGACACTTAGTTACACTATATGTAACACCGGTTTTGTTGCATTTATGCTTCATCTAGTTTCCTTAATACACAAGATCCGTAGAAACCACCTAAACCACTAGCTACACACAGTGTGTCACCTACCACAGCTTTATCATCTATGAGCATACACAGCTCAAGTAATGCACTGGCCCCTTGTGTATGTCCTGTGTCTTTTTTGTAATATACAGAATCTCTACCCTCAATTAGGTCAATTTCTGCTTCATTATTAGCTGCAGTACCGGTACCATGTGGTTTTATTTGATCAATATCTAGTTTGGTATTTACTTTAGCATAACCACTTTTAGTAGTTAAAAATGGGTTATTGTTATACTCGTATTCCCACTTTGTATCAACCACTTCTAATTGTGTAGGTTCCTTAGTTAAAGTTACAATAGCTAAAGCATCTCCACATGTAATAGGTACTCTATGCTCTTTAAATATACGAAGTGTATTAAAACTAGTTCTTTCTTCTGCTATAATTATAACTTCTTCACATATACCATCATCTAATAACCTTTGAGCTTCATATAGACTGTTCATGCTACTAGCGCAGGTATTACTATTAATACTTGCATATACAATGTTTTCTTTATTTTCTATACTACCTATCCATCTATGCATAGCATACACAGTGCTTTCTCTAATCAGCATTGATGTGCGTTGAGGTTCAACTGTACCCCGAAACATATCCTTTACAGTAGTAATATCTCTACTCTCCATTTGATGCAAACTAAATCCGGCTGCATATAGTAATGCCGTAGGTTTAGTTATTCCTTCAATATGAACTTTATTCATGTACTGATTTACAGCATAGTCTTTCCTATTAATATCTTCTATCTCTATATGATCCCCACAATCAACTGTAGGTTTTAAATACTGGTAATTTTTTATAAACACGGTACAGCCTTATTAGTTACTAAGTATCTAAGTGTAAATTTACTCCAATCTATTAGTGCAAAAGGATCCACACCTTTAGCTGTACTAGGTAACACATTATACTTATCGTCTATATCTGATAAACTTACAAATATGCCAAAACTATCTAAGTCCGAATCTGTGTATAATTCATCTAATGTTAATTTTTTACCGTGCTCTACTCGTATGCACTCATTTACATACTCAAGTATTTCTTGCTCATCTGGAGTCATGGTTAATCCTTATTATAACCCAAGTGGGTTTGCAGTTACTGTCATA
>Ga0256829_1001551_pt1 | contig 18604 bp, 12 predicted proteins | sample 131447metaG_FD_185979 | JGI IMG/M metagenome (GOLD analysis project Ga0256829, IMG submission 185979) | Hydrothermal vent microbial communities from Lau Basin, Pacific Ocean - 131-447 | ecosystem: Environmental > Aquatic > Marine > Hydrothermal vents | place: Pacific Ocean: Lau Basin | collected...
TAATGCTGAAAATTCAGATAGAAGAAGATCAAGTCAAAGTGCAATGGCCATGATAGTAAAATCTCTTTTACTTCTTATGGCTCCTGTGATAACTTACACAGCTGATGAGATAGTAGAAAATGCACCCACCGTTGTAACGGGTGGTGCTGAGTCGATATTTGATATGACTTATGAGCCTTTAGAGAAAGTTGATAGCTCATTTAATGCAGAGTATATGACAAAAGCTCGTGAAGGTTTTGGGTCTGTTGTTGATGGACTTAAAAAAGAAAAAACCATAAAAAGTACACTTGAACTTGTCATCCATACCGAGTCTAAAGCTGCTCTTGAGATGGATAAAAGTGATGCAGAAGATTGGTTTGTTGTTAGTGGTGTTTACGAGGATAAACCAGATGAAGAAATTCTTGGTAGCTTTAAAGTAAATGAAGACAGTTTTGTGATAAGTAAAGCAACTGCTTTTAAATGTCCTAGATGTTGGAAGTTCCAAGCGAGTAAAGAAGATTGCACATGTTCAAGATGTGAAAGTGTAGTAAATGCCTAATTTTGCAGAACCTGTAAGCTTTTCATTTATAGCTATTACTGTTGCTATTATTTTTATAGGCATTGCTATAGGCATTGCCCTTGTTAAAAAGTATAAGAGACGATAATTTTCCTTATAGGGTAAATTATTTGTTCCTTCTACTTGTTAGAAGTTTAGCTATTTAATATATTTTTCAAATGGCTTAACAAATTTAATTTGTCTTTATATTTTAAAACATCTGCTTTAATTTTTAGAGAGTCTTTTCAGATTCTAAATCTTCCCTAAAAACTCTAGTAAGCCTTGCATTATTTCCAAAGGAGATGGGGGGCATCCTGCTATGTGGTGGGCTATTTTAAGGTGTTTATCAACTGGGGCATTGATGGCATGAGTTTGCTCAAATGGGGCTTTCATCATAGGGCAATCACCCAAACTTATTACCCATTTTGGTGCTGGGATTTGCTCGTAAGCATCTTTTACATGAGGTGTCATGTTAAAAGTCATCACTCCACTTAAAAGCATCACATCTGCATGACGAGGACTTGCTACAAAGTAGATTCCGAGTCGTTCTAAATCGTAGTATGGGTTTGCAAGAGCATTACACTCAGCTTCACAGGCATTACAACTTCCACTATCAACCATTCTAATAGCTAAACTCCCTGCAAACTTTTTTTTCACTCTATCTTTTATCTCTTTTTTGATAGCATCTAACTCTTTTTCTAAATGCACATCTTCAGTTACTTTACCTTCATGAAGTCGTCTATTCCAAAATTTAATCATAAATCATTTCCTGCATAACTTAAATCACAACTTTTGTTTATCAATGGAAAATCAGCGATAATATCACTTCGCATCATCAAATGCACTGCTTGCCAGTTGATAAAACTAGGGTCTCTTACAAAAAAACGCTCAATCACTCCATCTTTTATCTCTATAGACATAAACAACTCACCAATGGAACTTTCACAAAAGCTAAAAAACTCTCCATCGTTCAATGTATCGAGCTTAAACTCTTCTACATTTTCATCTAAAAAATTACGCATCATGAGGATAGAATTATTTACTTCTTGTAGTCTAATCTTAAACCTAGCTGCCACATCACCACTTATCTCACTTGCCATCTCAAAACCATGTTTTAGATAAAAACTGTTAATTCTCCTATCTACTGAGATTCCAGAAGCACGGGCTACTACACCAACAGTGTCATATTTCACAGCTTTTTTTAAAGGAAGTATCCCCGTTGTATCAAATCTATCCCAGAGTGAAGGCACATCCATAATCCAGTCTTCAAAAAAATCTACATCTTTTTGCAGTTTATCTAGCCACTCTAAAAAAGAGACTCTATCTATAAGGTCTATAGAAAAATCAACAGCACCAAAACCAAATCTATGTCCACTAAGCTCTTGAAATTTTCTTCTTGTATCCTCAGCAAGTTTAGAAGCAAAACTCATAGCCGCTCCAAAACCAGCATCATTTGGAATAAATCCTAAGTCTGTAAGATGGTGAATAGTTCTCTCCAGTTCTAAAAAAAGTGCATGTCGTTTTTGCAAATTTTGAGATAATTCCTGTTTTGAAGATTGTAGCATAATATCTCGCAAACATATTTGATATGCGATAGACTCATTTCCACTAATCCTCTCAATGATTGCTTTTGCATCAAAGAGCGTTTTTCCCTCTAGCATCTTCTCAATACCACGATGTTTATAAAAATGCCTAACCTCAAGGTGTAGCATCTCCTCACCAGCTTGGGAAAACTGAAAATGTCCAGGTTCAATAATCCCTGCATGGATAGGTCCAACAGCAACTTGAAAAACTCCATCTCCACTAATCTCTTCATACTTATAAGGAATATACTCTTCTTCTTGGATACTCTTTTGAGTGAAAGATTTTCGCATAGGGTGAATATCTTTTGCAAATCTCTCTTGATGCACTAAAGGACGCTTATCGTAGGCATCACTAAACTTTATACCAAAATCATCTTGTATCTTTCTCTCAAACCAAACTGCAGCAGGATGGCGTTTTGCTAAGGTTTTCATAGAGGGATTTTCAAGAGAGACAACTTCTCTTTGAACCTCACTATCATAGATAGTAATGACTTCAAAATGATTTTTCAACTCTTTTGCGTATCGTGCTATAAATCTCATATTCTCCCCTTATACGATAGATTTTAGATATGTTATTGTTGCAGGAAACAGAAGTGCCATAAGAGAAAAAGCAAAAATTACAAGTCCAAAAAGTTCACTATTGTAAACTTTTTTCTCTTTTTCTTCTCCCTCATATTTCATAGATTGATAGATGGCAACAAAACGATAAAAAATAATTGAAAGTAGTATGAGTAAAAATAGTATTGCCCCAATCATAGCTAAGATATGGTTTCCCTGTTTGGCTGTACTTATCATCGCACCAAAACCATAAAGTTCACTAAAAAACATAGGACTCGGTGGTAGAGAAATAATTGCTAGTAAAAAGAGAGATACTAAAAACCAAAAAAGTGTTCCTCTTTTTCCCTTGTAGCCCTTTAAAGCTCCTGCAATTCTATACTTCCCATTTGATTCAAGTACCCCTGTAGAGAGGAAGAGTGCTGGTTTTAAAAAGGCATGAGCCCCAAAATGAAGTAAGGCTGCAAAGGGTGCACCACTCACCCAAAACATTGCTATCAGTGCCATATGTTCGACCCCTGAGAGAGAAAAAAGACGCATAAAATCTTTTGCTCGAAAAATAAGAAAAGAGACTATAAATATGGTTAAAATAGTGTAAACAAAAATGAAGATAAAAACATGGTCATAGTTTACTTCCATAGCGATTTTAGAAAATCTAAAAAAACCAACTATGACGGCTGATTCTAAGATACCACTAAAAAGTGCTGCCACAGGGTAAAATGATGCTCTCTCTATATTTGCTAACCATAAATTCATAGGGAAAAATCCCATCTTAACAAACATTCCGATAGTAGTAATAGCAAAACCCATCTCAAAAAGGAAAGGAGAAGGAATCTCTTTTGCATGTTTTAAGAGTAGATCAAAAGACATAGCATCTTCACCCAAAATAGGTTTTGCACTTGCATACATCAAAATAATACCAAAAAGTATAAGAGAGACTGCAATAGCTCCAACAATCATGTAGTTCCATGCCTCTTTATGTGCAGCAGGAGTATAGTTGGTTTTTATCATGTAAACTGTAGCTAAGGTAGCTAGTTCTAAACCTATCCAGTAAATTCCCATATGATTTGAAAGTATTGAAAAGATAAGCCCTATCCAAAAAATAGCAAAAAATCGGTAAAATTTTCTATAGGCTTTGGGAGATACTTTTACATGTTTATCAAGTGTCAAAAGTGCTAAAGTAACTCCAATACCAACAATGGATGAGACTAAAAGCACATAAGTATCAAGCTTATCAGCAACAAGGTAATTTCCTATAATGGCATAAGGTTTAGGTAGTAAAAACAGTTTTATGATAGGTAGCAGTATGACAAAAGATGTAAAGGCAAGTAGATATTTTGATTTGTCATTTTTAGAAAAACTAATCAAAAACATGATAAATGCAGGAAGAAGTAAAAGCGTTATCATTATATTTTAAGCTCCTCTTTGTGAAATAGTAGATTGATGACTACAATAGCCATCAACAGGTCAAAAAATATCCCGAGTTCTACAAGCATTGGCATACCATCTGTAGCAGTGATACCGAGTAAAAAAAGTGAGTTTTCCATACTTAAAAATCCTATAATCTTTGGAGCAACATTTTTATGTTCCATCATGAGCAAGAGTGAAAGAAACAAAGATGAGATACTAATAGCTACATAATTTGCATTTGTGTGTATCATCGTTACTATGGGTTCTGAGAGGTAAAAAGTAAAAACTAAGATGGCAGGTACTAACATAATCGCATATTGTACTTGTATTTCAGGTGTGATACGACGAACAAACTGAAATTTCTGCGAAAGATTTTTTAAGATGTAAGGAATAGCTATCGCTTTTACAACAATAGTGATGACCCCTGTTATCATCATGGCATTATCATCTATATTTTTTCCTATGGTTAGTGCCAAAACTCCTAACATCAAAGAGTTTAGAGCGTACCAAAAAAGCAGTCTGTATAGTCTCGTTGTAAAGAGTGCTACGATTAAAGAAGCTAAAAAAAGTCCAATATAAAAATCTACCATCCTAAGCTCCTAAAACATAAAATGTAATCAAAGATAAAAAAGCAAAAACAATAGCAATTCCAAGTAGATTTGGAATTTTAAAAAGACGCAGTTTTGCTGTATTTACTTCCAAAAAGGCAACAAGTGTTGCAATAAAAAATAGTTTTACAAAAAAGAACAGCATCGCAATCGGCGTACTATACTCAAGACCTAAAGGCATAAACAAAGATGCAAAGAGTGATGCAAAGATAACAAACTTGATAGAAGCTGCTGTCTCTATGATAGCGAGATAAACACCACTCAAATCAAGTATCATCGCTTCATGAACCATAGTTAGTTCTAAGTGAGTCTCAGGATTATCAACAGGGATACGCCCATTTTCTGCTAAAAGTAAGATGAAAAAACTAATACCTGCAAACAAAAAACTAGCCATATGCTCTTGTGGAAAGTGTTGGGCTAGATTTACTCCAGCTTGTCCTACTCCTAAATTCCCTGCCATCAAAGAGACTGAAAAGATAGTAAGTACCATAGCAGGTTCAACCAAAGCAGAGATAAAAGCTTCGCGTGAACTTCCCATGCCACCGAAAGCACTAGCACTATCAAGTCCTAAAAGCATAAGAAAAAAAGTTGAAAGAGAGATAAGCCCTGTGATAGTAAAAGCATCCACAAAACTCACATAGTAACTTCCATGCACTATTGGTGGCAGAAAAAACATAACAACTGTGAGAGGTGAAAGTACCAAGAATGGAGCATAGAGTGTAATGGCACTACTCTCTTTTGAAAGGATAGTCTCTTTATGCATAAGTTTTGCAAAATTTCTATATCCTTGAAATATAGAAATAGGTCTTTTAAAAAGCATCACCATTTTCACTGCTTTTATGTATGAAAGTAAAAGAGGTGCTACCCCAATCAGAAGAAGGATACTCAGTAGATAAATAATCATTTTTTATCTCCAATTATTAATATTTTTACAGAAATCAACATAACAAAAAACTCTAGGATAAATGTTGCCCATGAAAATTCATGAGAAAACACCCTATAACTAAAAAGGACAACTAGCATTATATTGAATATCATGGCAGCATAACGAGTCTGTTCAAAATGAGCTAAACGATAGACCCAATAACTTATATATGCAATCACTTTTCCAAAAGAGTCATAAAATATTCTCTCAAAAAGTGGCTTTACATGCACTTCATAATCAGAAGATATAAATTTTGTTTCATGTCCTGCTATAGTCTGTTTTGTAAAATGCTCATCTGCTTTATAAAGCCAGTTGAAAAATCTACGAATAGGTCCTGCAAATCCAGTTGCACTATACTGCGTTTTTGCTCCTGTATTATAACCACATGCCCAAGTATGACAAAATCTCACCTTTACTCCAAAGAGTTTATAAGCTACTAGCATCAAAACTGTTACTCCAAGAAGAGACAAAAGTAAAATAATAGGTGATACGATACCACCATTCATGCCAATAGAGTGCATATGCCAAAATCCATTTGGAAATATATCTTTATAAACAGAGACATGTCCGAGTTCCACAAGAACTTTGTCAAACCATTGAAGATAAAAAGGAGTAAAGAGCATCAAAGAAAATATCACCAACGCCATCATAATCATACCACTCTTCATGAGTAGATTTACCTCTTTTGCATGTTTAGCATTTGTACTTCTGTGCAAACCTAAAAAAGTAATTCCATACGCTTTTACAAAACAAGCGATAGCAAGTCCTCCTGTCATGGCAAGTGCAAAAATAGCAAAAGGGATGGCAAGTTTAAGTGCCATTACATCTATATGGGATGAGCTGAGCATTGACTGAAAAATCATCCATTCACTTAAAAATCCATTACTTGGTGGAAGAGCCGAAATGGAGATAGCTGCAATCAAAAATGTAAAAGCACTAACTGGCATCTTTTTGATCAAACCTCCATATTTTTCCATATTTTTAGTATGAGTTTGATGAAGCACAGCTCCTGCACTCATAAATAGAAGTGATTTGAAACTCATATGGTTAAAAGTATGAAAGAGTGCAGCGATAAAAGAGAATGTACTTAAAGCATAAAGACCTAAAGTATCAAAAATCATCCCCATACCAAAACCTATAAGAATAATCCCGATATTTTCTATGGAGTGGTTTGCCAAAAGTGCTTTTATGTCATGTTCACTTAAAGCATACAAAACTCCAACAAGAGAAGATAATGCCCCTATGCTTAAAATCACAATCCCCCACTCCAAAGGCCATGGATATAAAACATCAAAAAGAAAACGAAAAAGTCCATAGATAGCCACTTTAAGCATAACCCCACTCATAAGAGCAGAGACAGGACTCGGTGCTGCTGGATGGGCATAGGGTAGCCAAACATGCAGTGGTACAGCTCCAGCCTTACTTAAAAATCCTAATACCAAGAAGAAAAATAGTAGCGTAGTATAAGCAAATCCAGCTGCTACTTCTTTCATGGCAACAAATCCCATACTTAAATCACCGTCTGTTACAATAAGAAAAAAGAGGAGTAAAAACACAAACCCAAAATGTGTCATGATAAAATAAAACCGTGCAGCTTTGATGGTGCTTTTATCTTTTACCTCTGTTAAAATCAACTGCCAAGAGGTTAAACTCATCAACTCCCAAAAAAATAAAAAGACAAGAGCATTTGCACTTACAACTACACCTAGCATAGAAACAATAAAGGAGTAATAGTGTAACTGATAATGCACTTTTCGTTCTATATGTGGTAGATAACCACTTGAGTAAAAAATATTTGGAATAGTGCCAAGTACAATAAGTCCAACAAAAACCAAAGAGAGTGTATCTAAGCTTAACATGACTATTTTTTATCTCCTATAACTAAGATTTTTAATGACATAAACATAAGTGCTGACTCTATCATGATACTTTGCCAATCAATCTCATGAGTAAAAATTCTATAACTATACAAAACAAAAAGCATAAGATTAAAAATCATAGCTGGGTATCTTGTCTGTTCAAAATGTGCCAAACGATAGACCCAATAACTCATCATCGTTACCCATTTTTTTGTATTGTCATACAAGGAAACTTCAAAAAGTGCTTTCATCTCTAAGGCATAACTTGCATGTGAAAATTTTGTACTATGCCCTGCAAGAGTCTGCTTAACTTGTTTCTCTTCTGGTTTATAAAGCCATGAGAAAAATCTTCGCATTACTCCTGAAAATCCTGTTGCAGTGTACTGAGTTTTTGAAGAAGTATTATAACCACATGCCCAAGTGTGAGAGACTCTTGTTTTGACATGAAGAAGCTTGTAGGCAAGAGCTAAAAGAAGTGTTACAAAAAGCAACAATGCAAATAAAAACAGAGGCGAAACGATACCTCCGTTTACACCTATCGAGTGCATCTGAAAAAATCCAGAAGGAAAAAGCTTTGCATATACAGAGATATGACCTTTTTCTACCAACATACTATCAAAGAGTTTTAAAAACAGTGGTGCAAATAACATCATCACGGCAATATAGAGAGCCATCATGACCATACCACTTTTCATCAAAAAATTTACCTCTTTGGCATGTTTGGCATTGCTACTTCTATGTAAACCCAAAAATGTAATACCAAAGGCTTTTATAAAAGTGGCTATGGCTAAACCTCCTGTCATGGCAAGTGCAAAAAGAGCAAAAGGGAGTGCAAGTTTTAGGGTCATAGCATCACTTATGGAACTAGAACTCAGCAGAGACTGAAATATCATCCACTCACTTAAAAATCCGTTACTTGGTGGTAAAGCTGTGATACTTATACTTCCAAAAAGAAACAAAAAAGCAGTAAGAGGCATAGACTTTATAAGTCCACCATATTTTTCTAAGTCCTTAGTATGTGTTTCATGTAAGATAGCCCCTGCTCCCATAAATAACAAAGATTTAAAACCCATATGGTTAAAGATATGTAAAAGTGCAGCGAGAAAAGAAAAGCTACTTAGCAGATGTAATTTTAAACTATCAAAAATCATTCCCATAGAAAAAGCGATAAGAATTATCCCAATATTTTCTATAGAAGAGTTTGCCAAAAGTGCTTTTATATCTCTTTGTGCCATAGCATATAAAATACCTACTAAAGAGGTAACTGAACCTACAATCAAAAGAAAAGTTCCCCACTGCAATGGCCATGGATAGAGAACATCAAAGAGAAAACGAAAAAGTCCATAAAAAGCTATTTTGAGCATGATACCACTCATAAGTGCTGATACGGGGCTTGGGGCTTCAGGGTGGGCATAAGGCAACCAAACATGCAAAGGCACTGCCCCTGCCTTACTTAAAAAACCTAAGATAAGAAAGAAAAACAGAAGTGTTTGGTAGGTAAAAGAAATGGCGATAGTATGCATCTTGGCAAAGGAGATTGCCAACTCTCCATTTGTTACTACAAGGAAAAAGAGTAGCAAAAACACAAAACCAAAATGCGTCATAAGAAAGTAAAACCTAGCTGCATGTATAGTGCTTTTCTCTTTTGGCTCGGTTAAAATAAGTTGCCATGAACTTAAACTCATCAACTCCCAGAAAAAAAGAAAAACAAGTGCATTAGCACTCATGACAACACCTATCATGGAAAATATAAAAGAAAAATAGTGAACTTGATAATGCATTTTTCTTTGAATGTGAGATAAATAGCCACTTGAGTACAACAAGTTTGGCACACTTCCAAGAACAATAAGTAAAACAAAAATAAAAGAGAGGTTATCTAAGAGAAACATTTTTTGTAACAAACTCCAAAAGTGATTAATGGAGGGCTGTTATGTATAAGGAAAAGCAGTCCTGAATTATTGTGATGTAATTTTACTCTATAAGTGCTTAAAAATCCATAAGTCGTGCTTTATGATTTTTGGCTATAATTGTGCAGAAATTTATATATAGGAATTTTAGTGATAACATTAAAAAAAGCCCTCACACTGAGCAAAGAAGAACTAGAAACATTCAAAAAAGATTTACAAACAAAGATAGAAACAAACTCTGAGTTAAATGCTTATATAGATGTAAACAGTGTTGGAGATGGTGTACCTATAGCCATCAAAGATAATATTCAAGTAAAAGATTGGGCTGTTACTTCAGCCTCAAATATCTTGCAGGGATATATCGCTCCTTACAATGCTACTGTTATAGAAAAACTAAAGAGTGCTGGTCTTTCTCCTTTTGGTAGAACAAATATGGATGAATTTGCTATGGGTTCTACAACTGAGTCTAGCTTTTATGGAAAAACACTAAACCCTCATAACTCTGATTGTGTTCCTGGTGGAAGTAGTGGGGGAAGTGCTGCTGCTGTTGGTGCTGGTCTTGCTATTGCTGCACTTGGGAGTGACACGGGAGGAAGTATTCGCCAACCTGCTGCCTTTTGTGGGATAGTTGGAATGAAACCAACTTATGGAAGAGTAAGCCGTTATGGTTTAGGTGCTTATGCTTCAAGTCTTGACCAGATTGGACCTATGACACAAAATGTAGAAGATGCTGCTATTCTTTATGACATTATAAGTGGAAGTGATGAAAAAGACTCTACAAATGCCATGAAAGATGACAAAGTAACTCCAAATCTAAACGCAAATAGAAAACTTACTATTGCTATTTTACCTAAGTATATACAAAACGCAAGTCAAGATGTAAAAGATGCTTATGAAAAAGCTATAGAGGCTCTTAAATCAGCAGGACACACTATAGTTGAAAGAGAGATGATGGATGCTAAGTTTGATATTTCAGCTTACTATATAACTGCAACAGCAGAAGCAACCACAAACTTAGCTCGTTATGATGGTATCCGTTATGGGAACAGAGTAGAAGGTAAAAACCTTGAGGAGACTTACATTAACACTAGAAGCCATGGCTTTGGTGATGAAGTTAAACGCCGTATCATGCTTGGAAACTTCGTTCTCTCTAGTGGTTACTATGAAGCTTACTATGTAAAAGCACAAAAAACTCGCCATATAATCAAAGATGAGTATGCAAAGATATTTGATGAAGTAGATCTAATCCTTTCGCCTGTAGCTCCTAGTGTTGCAAACAAGTTTGGTGAGTTAAAAAACCCTATGGATATGTACTTAAGTGATATTTATACTATCTCTGTAAACTTAGCTGGTTTACCTGCCCTCTCTCTTCCTATTATGAAAAACAGTGATGGAATGCCTGTTGGTTTACAGCTTATAGCAAAAGCTTATGATGAGCAAACTCTTTTTGATGGTTCACTTAGCTTAGAGAAACAACTAAATTACTAAAATTTAGTTGTGCTTACTCTTTTTTATAGATACTGATTTTATTTTTTATCTGATGAAAGTTTTTTGCACTCCTTATAAAGTCAAGACTCTCTTGCATTCCTATCCCAAAATACCCTTTGGGGATTAGAGAGCTATCTATAAGTTCTACAACTCTTTCTTGAAGTTCTTTATCAAAATAAATCATCACATTACGACACAATACCAACTGAGCAGATACAAAAGGACCATCTTGAGCTAAATTATGTTCTTCAAAAACAACATGAGATAAAAGTTCATCTTTAAGTTTAAACTTTTCATACGCAACAACAAAATAATCACTAAGGCTATACTTTCCTCCAGATTTATTATAGTTATCTATATCTTCTTTATTTACTCCATATTGTAAAACTCCTGATGATGCATTTAAAAGTGCTACTTTACTAATATCAGTTGCGTATATCCTAGTTTTTTCTAAAAGATTTGCTTCTTTTAACAGTATCAGTAGAGAATACACTTCTTCTCCATTTGCACACCCTGCTATCCAAATATCAACATGAGAAAAAGTTTTAAGATATGGAAAAACTTTTTTCTTTAATTTTAAAAAAAACAGTGGGTCTCTAAAGAGGCTTGAGCATTGAACTGTAATATTTTGTATAACCTCTTCATGGAAGTTTGGCGTAAACATAAGCAATGGAATCAATTCAGATATAGTTTTTTTATGATACTTAATAAGCAAATTGTTTAAACGACGAGAAACTGAAGCCTTAGAATTATTTTTGAAATTTATTCCGTATATTTTATACAAGGCATCTAAAAAAAGTTTTAACTCTAACTTTTTAATCTCATCTTCGTTAAGTAACTTATTCATTTTATCATCTAACTACAAAAACATTTGAATCATGACAAAAAGTTTATCTATATCTATCGGTTTTGACATATAATCATTTGCCCCAGCACTAAGGCACTTTTCTTTATCTTCTTTCATGGCATTAGCTGTAACTGCGATGATTGGAACATCTTTAAAATCTTCTATACTTCTTATCTTTTCTATAGTCTCATAACCATCCATTTCAGGCATCATAATATCCATCAGCACTATATCCACATCACTGTTTGCTTCTAAAAGTTCTACTCCTTTTTTACCACTTGCGGCTACAAGAACTTCTGATTTATGAGCACGAAATATCTTTGCCAATGAAAAAGTATTTCTCATATCATCATCAACTATAAGAATTTTTTTACCATCAAGATTTATTTTTTTATCACCAATGAGTGTTTCACTTGAAATATTGTTTGTCGATTTCACATGATTTCTAAAAAGAGAAACCTCATCAACTGCTTGTTTTTCATCAAATTTGTTTAAAACATTTTTAATATCTTCTTTAGAGACAGGTTTTACATTTTGTCCTACAGCCCCTAGTTGCTTCATATCCATTAAATTATCTAAAGCACTCATAACATGAACAGGAATATGTTTTGTCTTCTCATCACTTTTTAATAATGCCAATATATCGCTTCCGTCAAGTCCAGGTAACATATAGTCTAAAATAATCCCTTGAATATCATATCTTCTTGCTAAAATAACCCCCGTTTCTCCATCACTAGCAACTATAGCTTGACTTTCATGTTCTATACAATTATCATATAATATTTTAGCAAATTTAGCATCATCTTCTATGATAAGAAACATTGATTTATTTTTATCTATTTCATTTCTACTATCTTCAAATGGAGGTGGAGTCTCTTTAAAAGTAGCTTTTTTAACTTCCATATCTGAACCGTCCTCTTCTTTGTAAGGAATTTCTAGCATAAAAGTAGTACCAACATTTTCAAGACTTTCTACATTTACAGAGCCTTCTAAAAGCTGAGAAAAATTACGAGCAATAGATAGACCTAAACCTGTACCTCCATAATTTCTAGTAGTTGAACCATCTGCTTGTCTAAAAGCTTCAAAGATATATTCTAGTTTCTCTTTTGCTATACCTATGCCTGTATCTTTGACATAAAAGCATAGCTTATCATCCACTCTATCTATAGTTAGTTTAACCTCACCCTCATGCGTAAATTTGATAGCATTTGAAATCAGATTTGTAATAATCTGTCCAAGTTTTTTTCTATCACTTTTAAAAGTTTGAGGAACGCTCTCTTTTACTTGTGAAACAAACTTAATACCCTTATCTTTTGCCATATGTACAAATCTATTGTTCATTTCATGCATAAGTTCATTTGTCTCAACTATATCACTGTTTACCAGCATATGACCAGCTTCAGCCTTTGATATATCTAAAAGGTCATTTATAAGAGAAAGAAGATGTTCTCCATTTTCTTGGATAATTTTTGCAGACTCAAGTTCATCATCACTTAGGTTTTTATCATCATTATCAACTAATGAACGAGATAGGATAAGTAAAGAGTTAAGTGGTGTTCTTAGCTCATGACTCATATTAGTAAAAAATTCAGACTTATATTTACTAGCATTTTCTAAGTCAATCGCCTTTTGGGATAGCTCTTTTCCTGTTATCTCTAAGTTTTTCTTTTGAAGTTGAAGTGTATTACTCTGTTCTTTAAGTCTATTGTTACTTACTCGTAACTCCTCTTCTTGTGCTTGTAGCTCTTCAGATATAGACTGCTCTTTTGCTAAAGAAGCATTTAGATGTTCCCTTGAAGTAACATTTTCATAAGCTATTGCTAAACTCTCTGTAATACTTTCTAAAAACTCTACTAGTTCATCTGAAACATCATTAAAATATGCTAGTTCCACTACCCCTCTTAACTCTCCATGAAAAGAAAAAGGAACTATCACTAAAGCTTTTGCAACACTTTCTCCAAGAGATGAGCTTACATTTATATAATCTTTTGGGATAGACTTGATGATGGTTATTTTGCCATTTAATGCCACTTCACCGACCAAACCTTCACCCATTTTTAGCACTATATTATTTGCATCTGATTTACTATATGCATAAGTATTTACAAGTTTAAGATGAGCGTCTTCTTTTACAAAAAGCGTAGCAACTTGTGCCGAAGTATAACTAGCTATAGTGTTTAAAGTCCTCTTTCCTAAAAGTTCTTTATCCTCATCATTTCGCAACACTTCTGCAACTTTGACTATACCATCCTGCATCCAAACTGTTTTTTGATTTAGTGCAAAACTTTCTCTTAGTTTTTCTGTCATTATTTGTATAGATTGTGCAAGTCTATTTCTGTTTGATTTTATAGTTATGAGGTCTGCACTATAATCCCCACTTGCAATTAAGTCCGTATGTTTGGTTATTTTTTGGATATTTGTATTTAAAATAGAGATAGAACGGGCTATATCTCCCATCTCATCTTTTTTACCTAAACCATAAATTTTTTCAGATGTATCGCCTCTTGCAATATCTTCGATGAGTTGTCTAAACTTACTAATAGGACGAATATAGTGAATGTATGAAAAATATGAAAATATAAAGCCTAAAATAACTATAAAGATTGACAATCTTTCAAAAAACTCCATAGTGTCTTGTAAATTTTTTTCACCTTTTTTTGTTAAATCTTCTGCAATTTCATCGGCATGTTCTTTTAGTGCAACTATATTTAATAACAATCGTTTTTGATATTTTTTATACTCTTTATCATATATATTTTTAGCTTCTCTATTTTTACCTAACTTAAGTAAAGAGATAACTTCTTTAGCACTTTTCTCAAACTTCTTATATGTTGCAAGATATGCCATAAAAGAAGCTTTTTCCCCTATCAACACCTTATTTAAAATCTCATGGTGCTTATCTATCTCCTTAAAAGTCATAAAGATTTTAGACTCTTTATCCACAAGGTCTTCAATATCTTTATATCTAACTGCTTCACTAAGAAGTATAGATACTTCTTGAATATAAACATGAGCATCTCTACTCTGTTTAGCAAAAACAAAAGGATGATTGTAGATTTTATTTGTTTCATTTTGCAATGATTTCATAGATGAAATACTTTCATAAGATAGAAAAAGGTTAAATAAGATTAGAACTAAAAAACTAATCCCTAATCGCCAAAGGATAGATACCCTCATACTAGACTCCTTTTTTCATAAAAGATATAAACTCATCTTTAGGAAGAGGTTTTGCAAACAAATAACCTTGACACATATCACACCCAGCATTTGTTAAAAACTCTCTTTGCTCTTGAGTTTCAATACCCTCTGCAATGATTTTAAGGTTCAGTGCTTTAGCCATTGCTATGATTGCATTACATAGTGCTTCATTTGATATATCTGGTATAGTAGAAACAAAAGCCTTATCTATCTTCACAGTATCCACTGGACAGTTTCTCAGATAACTCAAAGATGAGTAACCAGTACCAAAGTCATCAATAGATATTGAAAAGCCAAGATTACTTATATCTGAAAGCTTACTTTTGGGAGTATTTATGTTGTCAAGTAACAATCTTTCTGTTATCTCAACTTCCAAGTGCAATGCGTCAAGCCGACCACTTTTAATGTTTCTTTCTAAAGCATTAAATAGGCTATCATTCATAAACTGCAAACTTGAAGCATTTATAGCCATGTAAAGTTGTGGATAATCATCCATTAGTTTTAAAGTCTCTTCCAATACCCACAAACCAATATCATAAATAGTACCATTTGACTCTGCAATAGCTATAAACTCTTCAGGAGAGACAAATCCAAGTTCTTTGTTCTTTTGCCATCTTATTAAAGACTCAGCACCTACTACTTTATTTGTTTGGAGATTTATAACAGGTTGAAAATACAACTCAAACTCATCATCTTGCAATGCAGTCTGAAGATGCTTATCTAAAAGTAAATGTCTTTTCAGTTTATCATTTAGATTTTGATTGTAAAATCTAAAACAATTTTTTCCTTCTTCTTTAGAAAGATACATAGCCGTATCTGCACAACTTAACAATTCCGTATCGCTACTAGCATGTTCTGGATAAATTGCAACTCCAATGCTCGTGCTTATTTGTATATTATGCGTGTTATACTCATAATCTTTCGAGGCAATATCTATAAGGTTTTCAAGCCGATTTATAATACTTTTTTCACTTGCTATATCTGTTAAAAGAACAACAAACTCATCACCACCATAACGAGCAAGAATATCGGAGTCCCTTATCTCTTTTTTAAAAGATTTTGATAAATTTCTAAGTAAAAAGTCTCCTGCATCATGCCCAAGAGAATCATTTACTTTCTTAAAACCATCCAAGTCTAAAAACAAAAGTGCAAGTTTTTCATGTGTTCGCTTTGCATGACTTATCTCACTGTTTAACCGTTTATGAAACTCTCTTCTGTTATATAAACCCGTCAGCATATCATGACCAGAAAGAAAAGTTATCTCCTCTTCTTTCTTTTTAACTATTTTTATCTCTCTTTCTAAACCAATTCTTAAATGCCAAAGATCCAAAAATACTTCTATCTTAGAGAGTAATATAAAAGGGTCAATAGGTTTATATATAAAATCAACCGCACCTACACTGTAGCCTTTAGTATTGTTTTTATCACTTCTATCCATTGCCGTAACAAAGATAATGGGGATATGTTTTGTTTTTTCATCTTCTTTTAAAAAACTAGCCACTTCAAAACCATCCATTTGAGGCATATTTACATCAAGTAAAATAAGTGTAATATCTTCCTCAACTGCTTTTATCAAAGCCTCATTACCAGATTCTGCACTTATTAACTCAGCATCTACCTTTTTTAAGATAGTTTTTAAAGAGACAATATTTGCATGATAATCATCAACAATCAGTATTTTAGGTACTTTCAAAGCTTTTCCTAATGATATAAAATTAATTTTACTTATATTGTAGCTAAACTTAGTTTACTTCTATCTTTTAGATTTACCCTTTACCTGATTTTAACAACAAAAAGGATATAATTCAAAAATTTTAAAAGGATGACCATGAGAATTCGTAAAAAAGCCCTCACATTTGAAGATGTACTCTTAGTACCCCAATATTCCGAAGTTCTTCCAAAAGAAGTATCGTTAGAAACAAAACTAACTAAAAACATAAGCCTTAAAATACCTATGGTTTCAGCTGCTATGGATACTGTTACAGAGTACCGTGCAGCTATTGCTATGGCTAGACTTGGAGGTATTGGTATCATCCATAAAAATATGGATATAGAGACACAATGCAAACAAGTTATAAAAGTTAAAAAAAGCGAAAGTGGGATTATTATTGACCCTATATTTGTACATCCTGATGCAACTTTAGCTGATGCTGAAGTCCTTATGAAAGAGTATAAAATCTCTGGTGTTCCTGTAGTTGATGGACACAACAAGCTTTTAGGAATTCTTACAAATCGTGATATGCGTTTTGAAAAAGATATGCGAAAACTTGCAAGTGAAGCTATGACTCACATGCCACTTATCACAGCTACAAAAGGTATTTCCCTTGATGAAGCTGGTGATATTATGCATAAAAACAAGATAGAAAAGCTTCCTATTATTGATGAAGATGGTTTTTTAAAAGGTCTTGTTACTATTAAAGATATAAAAAAACGCATAGAGTATCCACAATCAAACAAAGACTCTTTTGGCAGACTTGTAGTTGGTGCAGCCATCGGTGTTGGACAACTTGACCGTGCAAAATCTCTTGTAGATGCTGGTTGTGATGTTCTTGTTCTTGACTCTGCACATGGACATTCAAAAGGTATCATGGACACAGTTCGCAAGATAAAAGAGAGTATGGAAGTTGATGTTATCGCTGGGAATGTTGCAACAGGTGAAGCAGTTGAAGCACTTATAGATGCTGGTGTAGATGCTGTAAAAGTAGGTATAGGACCAGGTTCTATCTGTACAACTCGTATAGTCGCTGGGGTTGGTGTTCCTCAAATCTCTGCTATTGATGAGTGTGCAGCTGCAGGTCGTAAACATGGTGTGCCTATCATTGCCGATGGAGGTATAAAATACTCTGGGGATATTGCTAAAGCTTTAGCAGTAGGTGCAAGTTGTATTATGGCTGGTTCACTCCTAGCTGGAACTGAAGAGTCTCCTGGTGATACTATTATGTTTCAAGGTCGTCAATACAAATCATACCGTGGTATGGGAAGTATAGGGGCTATGCAAAAAGGTTCTACTGATAGATATTTTCAAGAGGGAACAGCAGCAGATAAACTTGTTCCTGAGGGGATAGAGGGTCGTGTTCCATTTCGTGGCTCTATTGCAGGGATAGTTCATCAAATGATGGGTGGACTCCGTTCATCTATGGGTTACTGTGGTAGTGAGTCTATAGAAACTTTTTGGGACAAAGCAGAATTTGTACAGATTACTGCAGCTGGACTAAAAGAGAGTCATGTTCATGATGTTATCATAACACAAGAAGCGCCGAATTACCATGTATAAACCTGCGGGTTTTTGGATTAGATTTTACGCTTCATTTTTAGATACACTTTTTTTAGCTCTTCCCATAGCCATTGTCATCTACTTTTTAAGTGATGGCAACTGGTTTGACTTTGCACAGTACCAACAAAACATCCAAATGGCAATGAGTGGAAATACTCATGCACTTGACACCCAACCAAAGACTTCTTTTGAATGGGAACTCATATTTGAAATCTCTGTTCTTGTTGTTACCATACTTTTTTGGAACAGATGGAGGGGTGCTACACCGGGGAAAAAATTTGTGCATATTAAGATAGTAGATGCAAAGACTTTTGGAGATATAGACAACAAACAGGCGATTACTCGTTCTTTAGGCTATATCCCATCTACATTTCTATTTGGTATCGGTTTTTTGATGGTTGCGTTTAGAGCAGAT
>Ga0256829_1001552_pt1 | contig 18599 bp, 17 predicted proteins | sample 131447metaG_FD_185979 | JGI IMG/M metagenome (GOLD analysis project Ga0256829, IMG submission 185979) | Hydrothermal vent microbial communities from Lau Basin, Pacific Ocean - 131-447 | ecosystem: Environmental > Aquatic > Marine > Hydrothermal vents | place: Pacific Ocean: Lau Basin | collected...
GCTCGACATGCTTGAACGGCTGGCCAATGCCGCCCGGGAAATTTCCCTGAAAGGGCCGTTTCCGGCAGACCCCGACCTGATGAGCCTTGTCGGCACCAGTGGTGAGGATTTTGTCGAAATCATGAAGTATCTCGGCTATGTCTATCAGGAATACAGCCCCGAAGAGGCAGCGAAAATTGCCGCCGCGCGGGCCGAAAAAACCGAAACAGCAGAAACTCCTGAAACGGAAACTCCTGAAACGGAAACTCCTGAAACGGAAATCTCCAAAACAGAAATTTCTGAATCCGCAGCCCCGGCTGACGAGCCAGAGAAAATCTTTCTGTTCCGCCACCAGCCTTATCAGAAACCCCGACCCGACAAGGCACGGAATAAAAAGACATCTTATACCCGAAAACCAGTCAGGGAGAAAAAGACCGGCGGCACAACAAGACCCGACAGGAAACAGCCGCGCGCGGCACCGGCTGTTGACCCCCACAGCCCTTTTGCCGCGCTGGCCGGACTAAAAGACCAGCTCAAGACCAGGAAATAGCCGGATGCCTGACGCGCAGAAAAACCAGCGGATTGATATCTGGCTGTGGCATGCGCGTTTCTTCAAAACCCGGTCCCTGTCAACAAAAGTCTGTCGGGCCGGCAAAGTCCGCCTGAACGGGCAGAAAATCACCAAGGCGAAGTCGCCGGTCGTCATCGGTGATATCCTGACCTTCCCCCAGGGTGATCTCGCCCGGATTGTCAGGGTTTCGGCGCTGGGCAAACGGCGCGGCCCGGCACCGGAGGCCCGGGCGCTTTATCACGATATGACCCCGCCTGCCGAGCAGGTCAGGGCGCAGCAGCGAAACCGGGTCGCCCGGCGCGATAAAGGCGCGGGTCGTCCGACAAAATCCGAACGGCGCGCCCTTGACCGGCTCAGAAATATTTACCCTGATTCCTGACCAGAGTCCTGGAAAGAGTCCTGGAAAGAGTCCCGGAAAGAATCCCGACCAGAGTCCCGGCCAGAGTCCCGAAAAGAAAAAATTTGATCTAACGTTAAATCCTTTTAAAGGCCTTCGCGGTTAAGATAGCCGCCATGATGATCAGCCCGGCAAAAATTCTTTTACTGGCCCTGTGCGCCACCGCTGTGATCTCCTATTTCGGCGAGAAAATCATAGCGATCAACGGCAAAATAGACCATAGGTCCGAACAGGCGACCCGCCCGGCTGCCAGAGGTCTGGTTTATGGCAAAAGCATCATGGCACGCGACAGCAGGTCCGTCCATATCCCGATCACCCGGGATGGCCATTATTGGGTAACCCTTACTATTAACGGCACCCCGGTACGTTTCGTCGTTGATACCGGGGCCAGTCACATATCGCTGAGTTATCAGGATGCCGAAGCCATCGGACTTGGACCAGGGGAATTAACCTATAACAGGGTATTCCAGACCGCCAACGGCAACAGCCGCAAGGCCATGGTCAGGCTTGACCATTTGTCCCTCCAGTCGATAGAAATGTCGGATATTGACGCGTCAGTCTCCCGGCCCGGCCAGATGGCGGTATCGCTGCTTGGCATGAATTTCCTCAACAAACTGTCCGGCTTCAATGTCAGGAACAGCGAATTGATCCTGAATCCCTGAATGACTCCGTGAATGACCGGTAAATTTAATATTGACGTTGTAAACATTAAGGTGGATACTTGCGACATCTCTGTTGCCCGGATCAGGCCGGTTTTCAGGGAATTGTTTGGGAGTTCCGAGTGAATAAATGGTGTTGCCCCCGGGGCAGAAAGTCATATCATCATGGTAATCTTCGCGAGACACTCATTAAGTCCGCGCTGGATATCCTGACAGAAGGGACATTGAATGATTTAAGTCTCAGGGCGCTGGCCCGCCGGGCCGGGGTCTCCCAGACTGCGCCCTATCGTCATTTCGAGGATAAGGAAGCCCTGATTGCGGTCCTGAAAGAGGACGGCATGCGCAAGCTCGGGGAAGGCATGAAAATGCTTATGGAAAGCGAAAAAAACCCGTTGGACCGCCTGCACAAGCTCGGCATGAAATATGTTGAATTTGCCGAAACCAATCCGGCCCATTTCAAGGTTATGTTTGAATATGAACTTGGCAGCTATGCCAAATATCAGGATCTTCTTGAGGCGTCCGACCGGAATTTCCTCTATTTTCAGGAAACGGTGAATGAGTGTCTGGCCCTGCCCGGCGCCCGGAAAATTGACCCGGAAGTGGCCCAGTTCGGGGCCTGGTCCCTGATACACGGCCTGTCTGTCTTGTTGATGAACCGGTCATTGATCGATCATATGAAAGAAGATTACTTTGTCGGTCTTGGCGACCGGAACCAGATTGCCGAACAGGTTACGGAATTATTCTGTAATTCCCTGATCTCCTCATAAATTATTTTTCAGGAAAGTATATTCGTGTCTATATTGAAAAGATTAAGTATTTTTGTCAAACAGGGTGCCTCCCCCCAAATTCAGGAAGCAATTCAGGAAGCAATTCAGGGAGCAGACAGGGAGAATCTGGCCGCCGCCGCATTGATGGTGGAGGTTGCGGCCTATGACGGGCAGATTTCCACGACTGAGCGCAAGCGCATCCTTACCCTTCTGGAACAGAGATTCGGGTTATCCCGGGAGGAGGCCATAGAACTTTTTGTCGAGGCGCTGGCCGCGCGGACGGACTCAAACCATATCCTCGGCTTCACCCGCAATATAAAAGATCATTTTGATCAGCAAGGTCGGGAAAATATTCTCGAACTTTTATGGCAGGTGGTTTTTGCTGATGGCAAGGAGGATGATTATGAAAGCAACCTGCTGCGCCGTGTGGCGGGACTATTATATATTTCTGACAAAAAAAACGGCCAGATCAGAAAAAAGGTCAGGGCCGAAACGGAAAAGCGCAAGGCCTGAAAAAATTCTGGCAGTCAATGACTTTTTTGGTTGTATCCTGTTTCATAGATGTATATGCAGGTTTGAAGAGATCATGTAATCCCCTGCACGGGGGGCATTATAAAGGAGAACGCCATGACTTATCTGGTCACAGAAGCCTGCATTAAATGTAAATATACAGACTGTGTAGAGGTCTGCCCGGTGGATTGCTTTTACGAAGGCGAGAATATGCTGGTGATTAACCCGGATGAATGTATTGACTGTGGCGTTTGTGAGCCGGAATGTCCCGCAGAAGCCATCCTGCCGGATACCGAGGACGGTCTGGAAAAATGGTTTGAGATCAACGAAAAATATGCGGCCCTCTGGCCCAATATTGTCGAAAAGATCGACCCCCTTCCCGGCGCGGATGAGGCACAGAACGAGACCGGGAAATTTGCGGCCCTGAGCGAGAAACCCGGCGCCGGAACCTGATCGTCATAACGTAATAAAATATCACAACAGATAAAAAGCCTGTTCCCTCAAGGGACTGATATTTTTTCCGGGTGTATTTTCCGCAAAAATATGTTATATTATGCGAATTGTAGAATATTTGAGCATGTTTTTTAAATTTTGTTTCAAATGAAGAATTACGGCTGAGGGTATATCTGCTGGCAGACTTGAAAAGTCTGACAGGCGGTTTTTTTGTGAATTTTGCCTGCTTTGACATTATACAGGGCTTCTGTAACCATAATTTTAACATAATTTATGTTATTATAGCCCGGAATTCACAGGGAAGCCTGAAAATATTGCAGATGGTCTCTCGCTGTTGACTAATAGACAGAAATATATACGAAATTCGCTATTTCGTAATCAGTTTGGAGTTGTATTTGCAAGATGGTTAAAGAAAAGAAACTGGCCTTTTCCATAGATGAACATATCGTCTATCCAAAGCACGGTGTGGGCATCATCACAGAAATCAGTGAACAGGAAATCGCCGGTATGAAGCTGGAGCTTTACGTAATCCGCTTTGAAAGTGAAAAAATGACCCTCCGGGTGCCAACGGACAAGGCCGAACCCTCGGGCATGAGAAATCTGTCCAGCCCGACAGTCATGGACAAGGCCTATCTGACCCTGAAAGGCCGCGCCCGGGTTAAGCGCACCATGTGGAGCCGCCGCGCCCAGGAATATGAGGCAAAGATCAACTCGGGAAATCTGGTTCATCTGGCCGAGGTAGTGCGCGACCTGCATCGGGGCGGAGATCAGACTGAACAATCCTATAGTGAACGTCAGATTTATGAATCTGCCATCAGCCGACTGGCCCGCGAGGTCGCCGCTGTTGAGGAAATTGCGGAGACAGACGCCATGATAAAACTGGCAGAGGTCCTGACGGCGGCCTGAGAGCAAAAACAGGCTGAAACAAGCACAAACAAGCCGACCCGGACAGTATAATGCTGCCGGCCATATTCGAACAAGGGGTAATCAGGCAATCAATGGACATGACTGACCTGTCAAATATGGATTCAGAGAAATTCGGCTGTCTTGACTCTGCCCGGCGGATTTGGGCCGTGGCGGCAATTCACGGCGAAACCGCCAGCCTGAAAGCCCTGCATCATCAACTCGTCCCCCGTTTCCGGGCCGGTGATTGTCTGGTTTATCTCGGCAATTATTTTGGCAAGCAGAAAACTGCGGTTGAAACCCTGGACGAACTGCTTCTGACCCGCAGGAAACTTATGGCCGCCGGGGAGGATTCTTCGCCCGGAGCGTTTGTTTATCTGCGCGGCGCCCGTGAAGAAATGCTGTCCAAACTGCTGCAACTGCAATTTGCCCCGAACCCGGCGGAGGTCATGGACTGGCTGCTGGAGCATCATATGGGGCCGGTAATCGAAAGTTACGGAACCAGAGAATCCGTGGCCCGGGCCATTGCCCGCGAAGGCACCCTGTCGATTTCCAAATGGACCAGCAGCCTGCGACGCATCATAAACAGCCCTCCGGGTCATGCTGTGCTGCTCAGTAATCTGCGCCGGGCGGCCTTTACCCGGGAAGGCAGGATATTATTTGTCCATGCCTCGCTTGATGTGTCACGCCCGCTGAATATGCAGAAAGATAATTTCTGGTGGGATAATGGCCGTTTCAATGATATAAATGAGGCCTATTATGGCTTTTCACGCATCGTGCGCGGCTATGATCATGCAAATGGCGGGCTGCGCCTCAATCATCCCTGTACGGCAACGCTTGACGGGGGAAGTGGCCGGGGAGGCAGCCTGAATGCCGTATGTTTTTCGCCGCAGGGAGACATCCTGGACCATCTGTCGGCATCGTAAAATCAGCCGCTTTGCGATAAATGAACATTATTTTGAGATCAGACCGGTTTAAGCATATCGCTTTTTAACTATTTTTCCGATATATTGAGTGTTGGAAGATATCACAAAATATAACTTTGAACTACGGAACCTGTATAACTAAAAATAGTATGCAAGGTAATTAGGATATATAAATGAAAAGAACCAAATATCTGGTCCTTTCCGTTTCTGTGATAGCTTTGGCCTCCTGCGCCAACTCACCGATAACGGACAAGAATCTTCCGGTCCCCGACATTTCGGCCAACTGGAATACACCCGGAGCAATATCAGAGGATGTGCGTGATGGCTGGCTGAATGACCTCAAGGTAGATGCCCTGTCGGACTTTGTCGCCGAGGTATTGAAGAATAACCCGGGCTATCAGGCCCAGATCCACAGGATGATCTCTGCCGGATATAACCTGAAAGTCACCCAGGGAAATTTTTATCCCACATTAAATGCCAGTTTGGGGGACAGTCGCCGGAGCATCCAGAATCCCTTTACCCCGAGCAACAATATTTCACTCGGGCTGAATACCCGGTGGGAAATAGACGTCTGGAGCCGCCTGTCGGCCCAGACCGGGGCGTCAAGAGCAACCTATAATGCCTCCCGTGCCGATCTTGCGGGGGCCAGACTGTCACTGGCGGCACAAGTGGCCCAGAACTGGTTTGATGTTATGGAGGCTCAGGATCAGGTTGATCTCGCCAAAAAAACCGTGGAAAGCTTTGAAAGAGCGACCAAGATAGCCCGGGACCGTTTCAGCAGAGGGTTGAACACCGGTCTTGACCTGCGTCTGATCATCAGCAGTCTGGAAGATTCCCGCGCCACCCTGAGCAGTCGGGAGAACCAGCTTGGTCAACAAAAACGCCGTCTTGAAATTCTCGCCGGGCGCTTCCCGTCGGCACAGGTGATCGCCACGGGAAAAATTCCGGATTTAACAGAAGATGTCCCGGCAGGACTGCCGATAACGCTGCTGGAACGTCGGCCCGACCTGCAGGCGGCAAGAGCAAAACTGGTCTCAGCCGGTTATAACAGCAAGGCCGCAAACAAGGCCCTGCTGCCACAACTCGTCCTGACCGCAAGCGGCAACAACACCTCTCCCGGGTTCAATAATATCCTGAAATTCGATAATATTTTCTGGAATGTTCTTGCCAATATCACCCAGCCGATTTTTCAGGGGGGCAAATTGCACTATACCGCCAAGGCCCAGGAGGAATTATTCGAAGCCGCCAAGAAAGATTATGCCAGCACTGTACTTGCCGCCTTCAAGGAGGTTGAGGATGCCCTGTCCAGTGAACGCGCCCTGAAACAACAGGTTATTCACACCCGACTGGCCGCCGAAAAAGCCATTGACGCCGAAAAAGTTGCCCTTGATCAATATAGCCGGGGCCTGATCAAGGTTTCGGTCCTGTTGCAGTCACAACGGCAGAGCCTGGCCCAGCAAAGCCAGCTTATATCTGTCAAGAAACAGCAAATAAATAATAGGATTGCTCTGTATCTCGCGCTGGGCGGGGACTTTGCAGCCAAGGAAGATATCCAGGATACAACGAATAAAACCCGTGCCCTGCAAAGCACAACCAACCACGGAAATACCCTATGACCCTCCTGAAAAGATTTCTCCCCATTCTGTTGCCAGCTGTGATCATCGCTGTTGCGGCCCTCACCAGTTTTGCGCTGGTTATGGCAAAACCCGAACCCGAGAAGAAAAAGACCACAGAGATTGCCCGGCATATCCGTGCTGTCACTGTCCATAAAAAAACGGTTACCCTCTCGGTGCAGACCCAGGGTACAGTAGAGGCAAAACAGGCGATTGATCTGGTGCCGCAGGTTTCCGGTCAGTTGGTCTATGTCTCCGATAAATTTGTTGCCGGCGGGCTGTTCAAAAAGGGTGAGGTTATTCTGCGTATTGACCCTCGGGATTATCAATATAGCGTAACCTCACTCGAAGCCCAGGTTGCCGGAAGCCGCCAACAGCTGATCAAGGAACAGGCCGAGGCCGCCCTTGCCAAAAGTGAATGGGAAGAACTCGGCAGTGGCAAGGCCTCTGACCTGACGCTCAGGAAACCCCAGCTTGCCGATGCCAAGGCAAAGCTGAAAGCAGCCGAAGCCAATCTGCATGTGGCCCAGCTTAATCTGGAACGGACCGAAATCCGCGCACCGTTCAATGGTCTGCTGACGTCGAAAAATGTCGATCTTGGCCAATTTATATCCGTTGGCACCAAAGTCGGCAAATTCTATTCCACCGATGTGCTTGAGGTCCGCCTGCCAATGTCCAGCAAGGACCTGTCCCAGTTTGATCTTGCGGGCCTGCGCGCGGGCCGGGTCACGCTTGGCGTTACCCTGACCGGGCATTTTGCCGATCAGGAAAACCGCTGGAAGGCCAGGGTTGTCCGGACCGAAGGCCTGGTCAATACCAAAACCCGTATCATGTTTGTGGTGGCCCAACTGCGTGGTGACCAACTGCTGTCCGTGGATGAAAAACTGCCGATCAGTATCGGACAATTTGTTTCCGCAGAGGTCGAAGGCAAGACCTATACCGATGTCTTCAAACTGCCGCGCGAAGTCCTGCGGCAGGGGGATGAGGTTCTGGTGGTGGACCGCAATAATAAATTACAGACCCGCAAGGTTACCGTTATCAAATCAACCCGCGACTATGTGGTAATCACTGATGGCTTGAAGGAAGGCGACATTGTCAGCACCTCTCAACTCGGGGTTGATGTCGATGGTCTTCTGGTGCAATATGACCTTGGGCAAGGGACCAGCTCATGAATAATATTATGAAGTGGTTTGTCCATAATCCGGTTGCCGCCAACCTGCTGATGTTCACCCTGATCATCGGCGGTCTTGTCGGCCTGCAAAAGGTCAGCAAGGAAAGCTTCCCCAGCATTCGTCCCCAGCAAATTGATGTCTCCGTAGTCTATCTCGGGGCCGGGCCGGAAGAAGTTGAAGAACGTATCCTGATCCGGATTGAGGAGGCAGTCTATGACCTTGAGGGGGTAAAGCATGTACGCTCCACCGCACGGGAAAGTCTGGGGTCTGTTACTATCGAGGGCCTTGACGGCTATGACATGCAGAAGCTTCTCAACGATGTCAAGGCCCGGGTTGATGCCATCAATACTTTCCCGGCATTGTCGGAACGGCCCATAGTCAGCCAGCCGCTGTTTAATAATCAGGTGATCAATATGGCGCTGGCCTCAAATATGCCGGAAGCCGACTTCAAGGAGCTGGGCCGCAAGGTACGTAATGATCTTGCCGCCCTTAAAGGGGTCAGCCGCGTCGAAATCAACGCCGTCCGTCCCTATGAAATTTCCATAGATGTCAATGAATTTACCCTGCAGAAATACGGCCTGACTTTTGACGATATTGCCCAGGCTATTTCCCGGACATCGGTCAATATGCCCGCTGGCAAGGTTGATAATGATTCCGGCAATATCCAGATCATGACCCGGGGTCAGGGCTACCGGGGCAAGGATTTTGAAAATATTGTTGTGCTGCGTAACGAGGACGGCACGCGGGTATTGCTCAAGGATGTGGCCAAGGTGGTTGACGGCTTTACCGAAGACAAGTTTATGGCCCATATCAATCGCAAGAATGCCATTCTTCTGAATATTAATTCCGGCGAGAACCCCAATGTTATCGAGATCAGCAAGGCGGTGACGGATTATGTCGAAAATACCCTTAAACCCAAATTGCCGGAAGGGACTGATGCCATCATCTGGAATGATACCTCAAAAGGGTTTGAAAGCCGGGCCGGCACCCTGATCAGTAATGGTCTGAGCGGGCTTGTCCTGGTATTTTTCGGCTTGATGATGTTCCTGACCCCGCGCCTTGCGGCCTGGGTTGTGTCCGGGATCGGGGTGTCCTTCCTCGGCACTTTCATGTTCCTGCCGATGACCGGCGAAAGCCTGAATATGATTGCCCTGTTTGCCTTTATCCTGATTCTGGGGATTGTGGTTGATGATGCGATCATTGTCGGCGAAAATATCCACCGGGAAAACCAGCGCGGCATCAAGGGCAGCAAGGCGGCGATACTCGGCAGCACCAAAGTGGCCAAGCCGGTAATCTTTTCGGCCCTGACCACGATGATTTTCTTCGCACCAATGGCCATGGTGCCGGGCGATACCCGTCAGTTCACCACGGTGATTGCCGTGGTTGTCATCCTGACCCTGTCCTTTTCCCTGCTCGAAAGCCTGTTTATCCTGCCGGCCCATCTGCGTCACGGCGGCGAGGAAAAACCGGGTCTGCTGGCTAAATTTTTCACCCGGATCGGCCTGACAAAATATGTCAATATGCTGCGGGAGAAATCAGATCAGCTTCTTGATATTGTGGTTTTTAAATATTACCGGCCCTTTCTTGATAAATGCCTGCGCCGCAAGGGGGTCACTTTAAGCGTTTTTATCGGCATGCTGACCATTGTCATTGTCGGTATTCAGGGCGGCGGTCATGTGGGATTTGCTTTTCAGCCCTCAATCCCGCAGGATTTTATCCGCGCCGAATATACCTTCCCGAGCGGGGTGCCATTCAATACCGTCAAGAATGCGACAAAGGCTCTGGAGGATTCAGCTTATAAAGTGGTCGCGGATCTGGAAAAGAAATATCCCGGCGCCAAAATTTTTAAAGCGACCATGGGCTTTGCCAGCAGCCGGGGGGCGCGGGCCTTTTTTGTCCTCAACCCGTCTGAAAACCGTCCTGTTTCCACCGAGGAAATTACCAAAATGTGGCGCGAGGCCACCCCGTTCTTTCCCGATGCCAAGGAAATCAAATTCAATAATACCTTCAACGGCAACAGCCGGGGCCTACGCATTCGCCTGTCCTCTGCCGACAGCAAGATGATCAAGGCCGCCGCCGCTGACCTTAAAGCAAAACTCGCCACCTATAACGCGATCTATTACGTAACCGATACCGCAGATACCGCACAGGCAGAGGCGGTCCTGTCGCTGATGCCGAGCGCGGAAAATCTCGGGCTGTCCCTGCGGGATCTGGGACGGCAGGTCCGTCAGGCTTTCTATGGTCAGGAAGTCCAGCGCATCCCGCGCGGCATTGATGATGTCAAGGTGATGGTGCGTTATCCCCTGCATGACCGGAAATCTTTCGATACCCTCGATAAATTGCGGGTGCGGGCAAGTGATGGCTCGGAAATTCCATTTGAAGCCGCCGCCAAAGTAACTTACCGTCCGGCCTATACCACTATTCGCCGTACGGACCGGTCCCGGACCCTGACGGTTGTTGCCTCGTTTGAAGAAAGCAAAGCGGCGGAAATTCAGAAGATCAAGGATGATCTGAATGAGAATTTCTTCCCGAAATGGCAGAAAAAATATCATAATGTTCATCATACCTTTGGTGGTGGCGATGAAGGCCAGCAGGAATTCATGCAATCCATCATGACCAATTTTGCCTTTGGCCTGTTCATCATCTATGTGCTGTTTGCCATTGCGTTTAAATCCTATTTCAAGCCGTTTATTATCTTTACCGCCCTGCCCTTTGGTTATATGGGCGCCATTCTCGGCCATCTGTTCCTTGGTATGGATATCAGCATCTATTCCATTATGGGGATCGCTGCGGCGATGGGGGTTGTGATTAATGACAATCTGGTGCTGGTCGATTATATCAGCGGCCTCCGGGAAAAGGGCTATGACGTGACCCAGGCAATTGAAATTTCGGCGGAGGAAAGATTTCGTCCAATCTTCCTGACCTCCTTTACCACCTTTATCGGTCTGCTGCCGCTGATGATGGAGACCAGCGTTCAGGCCCAGTTCCTGATCCCGACCGTGGTGTCCCTGTCTTTCGGGGTATTGTTTGCCACCGGGGTCACCCTTATTCTGGTGCCGGTCCTCTATATCCTGATGTCGCGGGCGCGGGACCGGATTTACAATATGCTCGGCTGGGAGGTAAAGCACCCCCTGCCCGACCCGGCGGAATAGGGCGGCGTTTCAGTCAGCCGTCCTGATCTGTTCGGGGTGGGTGGCCTCTATCATCGGTCCGTTGAACATCTTCAGCCAGCCCCTGATCACTATGGTCTTGCCCTGATAGCTTTCGGGGTCAATCCCGGCCTTGATGAATTTCCGGGCGGCGGCGGATTTTATCACGACAGTAAAATCAGTCCGCCAGTCATCGCCAAAATTCAGGTAATAGGTGCCACGGATATGGGCCACCGCCCGGACGGTCCCGGTGACAAGCTGGAAAGAGTTGCGATATTTCGCACTCGTCCGCTGATCCTTCACTTTGAAATAATCCACCGCCCACAGACCAAGCTTACGCTGCCGCGCCTGCTGTTCAAGAGCCATCATTTCCGGCACCACGGCGCGATTGTCGGGGAATGTATAGACCCGCGCCATGCCTGCCTTCAGCATTTCCCCCTGTAGCCACAGCCCGTCATCACGGAACAAATGGGCCAGCGCGCGGCCATATCTGTCGCGCCGCGTGCCGCCAAAATACAGTGTGACAAATTTACCCAGTGCCAGACGGGATAGCAGTTCAGCCGATTTATAGCCGATCGACCATGTGCCAAATTTGTCACGGTCCGGCATCAGCCTCGGGGCCTCTATGCCGACGAGCCGCACCCGGGTTTTATCCTTCAGGATAAGGGTATCACCATCAATAACTTTCACCACCCGCTGCCGGGCCGATTTTTTCAGCTTGTCGCGCGGGTCCGCCAATGCGCTGCCGCCGGTCGCAATAAGGATAACAAGAAATGAAATAATCAGCTTGTGCATAACTTAACCATAGCTATTATATCTCAATATAAACAGGGTAAATTTGAAAGGAAATACCATGCGGACCATTCACGGCAGCCCCTATGCCAGAACAAATTATGTTATCTGGGCCATGAAGGAACTGGGACTTGAGTATCAGGTTAACCCGATCAGCCCGATGGCGGGAGAAACCATAAAGCCGGAATATCTGGCATTGAATCCCAATGGCCTGATTCCAACCCTGGAAGAAGATGGTTTCGTGCTTTGGGAATCTCTGGCGATTAATTTCTATCTGGCCAAAAATAACGGTGACGGCATATTATGGTCCGATGACCCCCATGAGGAGGCCGAGATTATGCAATGGGGGATCTTTGGTATCGCAAATCTTGATAAACCGGCTGTCGATTATATCCTCCACAAACAGGCCTTTCCTGAAGATATGCGCGACAGGGAAAAACTGGCTGCTGCCGAACAGGCGCTGGCCCCGCTGTTGCAGGTACTGGACGGACAGCTCGCAGGCAGGCAATATCTGGTTGGTGAGCGCTTCACTCTGGCAGACCTGACCCTCGCCGCCATACTGGACTACCCGTTCAAGTCCGGCTACGACCTGTCTGACTATCCCGCAGTTCAGAGCTGGCTCAGCCGTTGCCTTGAGCGGCCCATGCGTGTCGAGATGAACCGTCCCTAGACTTTCCGGTGACGCTGATTGATAGCACGCCGAAACTGGTTGCCGGTGATGATTTTTCCTGCGCCATTCCGGCCCGCGCGGCGGGTGAATTAACCGCCCTGATGGCGACCCACCGACAGAGGGGAATTGCAGAATTTATTGAAATGATCTTCCCGGAAACCAAATCCACCGAGGTCAGGGAACCGGCTGTCAGGGCCGCAAAGGCGGCGGATATTCAGGTAACACTGGAGCATTTTGCCTATTCCGCCGGGGCAGACCTGCGGGCCGGGCTGTCTCATATCCGGCACCCCGCCCTGATCATTCACGGGACATTGGACAATATTTGCTTTCCCGGGGCCAGCGAATATCTGGCACGGAACATCCCCCGCGCCAGCCTTGTCTCACTGACGGGTCTGGGACATGCCCCCTTTTTGAGCCAACCGGATATTTTTAATCAGAAACTGCACGATTTTATACAAAATAATATTTCCGGGAGTCCCAAAACCCTCACATAATAAAATATATATTTCTTCTGTAATTATGTTACGCTCCACTTAAATGGAAAAAATTAAGGATGGGAGCCATGAAAAAAATATTTTTTACCCTGTTATGCTTTACCCTGCTGGCAATTCCGGCCCGGGCACGGGACGATGTCCAAAAGGCGGTGGAGCAGGATTATGATCACTATCTCTCTGACCTGTTCATCTATTTTCACGAGAATCCCGAACTGAGCCTGCAGGAATACAAGACATCCGCCCGCCTTGCCAAAGAGCTTGAGGCCGAGGGCTTTGACGTCACGACCGGCGTCGGCGGCACCGGGGTTGTGGCTATTCTCAGGAATGGTCCGGGACCAATGGTGATGATGCGGGCCGATATGGACGGGTTGCCGGTACCGGAAAAATCCGGCCTGTCCTATGCCTCCAAAATAACCGAAAAAGACCTGATTACCGGCAATATCGTGCCGGTCACCCATGCCTGCGGCCATGACGTTCATATCACCAGCCTCGTCGGCACGGCGCGCAGAATGGCGGCGATGAAGGATCAATGGTCCGGCACCCTGATGCTGATCGGCCAGCCCGCCGAGGAAAGGGTCCTCGGCGCAAAGGCGATGATGAATGACCATCTGTGGCAACGGTTCGGCAAGCCGGATTACGCGCTGGCCTTTCATGTCAATTCCCTCGGCGAGGCCGGAGTGATCAATGTCAGCGAAGGCTCGCCCTTTGCCGGGGCCGATACGGTCGATATCATCATCCACGGCATCGGCGCCCACGGGGCATACCCCCATAAAGGCAAGGACCCGATTATTCTGGGAAGCGAGATTGTGCTGGCCCTGCAGACGCTGGTGTCGCGCGAATTATCGCCGCGCGCCCCCGGGGTGGTGACCGTCGGCTCCTTCCATTCCGGCACCAAACATAATATCATTTCCGACAAAGCCGTACTGCAGCTTACGGTCAGGAACACCAGCCCGGAAACCCGCAAAATCCTGCTCGACGGTATTAAGAGAATTGCCGTGAATATGGGCCGGGTGGCCGGACTGCCGGAAAATCTGCTGCCCGAGGTTATTATTTCCGACGAAAGCGTGCCGCCGACAATCAATGATCCAAAGCTTGCCCGGCGGTTGAGAACTCTCTGGCGCAACAAGATGGGAGCCGACAAGGTTGTGGACATCCCGCCAACCGGTATGGGGGCCGAGGATTTTCCTTTCTTTACCACCGACCCCGCCATCCCGAGCGTCTATTTTCAGGTCGGCGGCACCCCGAAAGAAGATTTCGCCCGCGCCCGTGCCGGGGGACCGGCGGTGCCCAGCCACCATTCCCCGCTGTTTAAAATTACTCCCGAACCGGCGATCAAAAGCGGGGTCGAGGCCACGGTATACGCGCTTCTGGATATTTTGGCAAAGAAGTAAAACAACCTCAAGTATAAATGCCGGATTCTCGCCAACAGGCAAGGGTCCGGCTTTTTTCTTTTATTACATAGCCTTAGAATATATAGGCCATAAAACACAGGGCCTATACCTAAAACTTTAAGATATATTTAAGCATTCCAGTGCGATTTTAGACCCGGGTTCAACAACATATAGTTTGAGTTTATTATGAAGGGTCCTCAATAGAAACGACCCCTAAAGAATGAACTAAAATAAAAAAAGGATATATAATGAATATTCAGGGCAAAAAATATTCAGGGTTACAATTTGTAAAATTAAACCGGCTTAATATCAGAAACCGGCTGTTGTTGGGCTTTGGCGCGATATGTCTGATTCTGATCATTGCGGTCGGGGTCACGATTTTCCGGCTGGGCAATATTGACGGACAGATTACCCGGTTGGATAAATTACGGGTGCCAACTGCGTCGGCAAGTTCATCAATCGTCAAGGAAATATACGACTCCCTTGCTGCGCTCCGGGGCTATATGCTGACCAATAGTGAAAAATTCAAAGATCAGCGCGCCGAGGCCTAGGCCAATACCGACAGTCTGAAAGACAATATGGATAAGCTGTCGCGAAGCTGGACCAATCCCGCCAATGTGAAAAAATGGTCAGACTTCAAAACCATTCTGAAAGAGTTTCGCACCGCCCAGCAAAATGTTGAAAATATGGTCGGCAGTCCTGAACAATATCCCGCCACAGCCATACTGGCCAGTGAAGCCATGCCACGGGCAAATATCATGTTCCGGGAAATCACCCGTCTGATTGACCTGGAGGGCAAGATGCCCGCCACTGTGGAACGAAAGAAACTGCTGGGTGTCATGGCGGATGTGCGCGGAACCCTTGGATTGGGACTTGCCAATATCAGGGCCTTCCTGTTGACCGGGAAGAAGGCCTTCAAGGACAAGTTTGACATATTATGGGCCAGGAATGACCACCGTTACAATGATCTGAAAAAAATGACAACTCTGTTCGGCCCCAAACAATCCGCCTCTTTCAACCATTTTTCCGAACAGCGGGCCTTGTTCGATCCGTTACCGGCGAAAATGTTTGCACTGCGCGGCTCTAGAAAATGGAATATGGCCAATTATCTTCTGGTGACAGAAGCCGCGCCCCGGGCCGAAGAACTTCTTGATATTCTGGTCGGGGCCGATGGCAAGGGCGGTATGGTCGCCGATCAACGCAAACTTCTGGAAGACGATGTCGCCTACAGTATGTCCCTGTCCAACAACCTGATGCTGCTGCTTTGGCTGCTGCTGGCGGTCGGGCTTGGCCTGTCAATCGGGATTGCCCTGCTGTCCGCAGGCTCCATCACCAAACCGGTGGGACGCATGACAGATGCCATGACAAAACTTGCCGGCGGCGATACCACGGTCGAGGTCCCCGGACTTGACCGGGCCGACGAGATTGGCAGCATGGCAGCCTCTGTGGAAGAATTCAAGCAGAATGCCCTGGAGCGTATCCGGCTGGAGAAGGAAAGCAGAGAGGCTGAACAGGCCCAAATCAAACGTGAGGAAGAAGAAAGGGCCGCCGCCGCCGCCCGCGAAGCCGAAGAAATAGAACGGGAACGGGCCGCAGTTGCCGAAAGAGAAGCCCGCGCCGGCAGGGTCAATGACCTGATTGCCGCCTTCGAGAACAAGGTCAGGGAAATGATGGATGTGATGGCGGCCTCCTCCACAGAAATGAGTGCCACAGCCAAACAACTGGTGGCCACATCATCCGATACCAGGGAACGCTCGGCTGTGGTCGCAACCGCTTCTGACGAGACCGCCAATAATGTTAATATGGTGGCCTCCGCTGCCGAGGAACTCAGCAGCTCTGTGCAGGAAATCGGTCGTCAGGTCACCAAGGCGGCGGATATTTCACGCGGCGCCGTTGAGGAAGCCAGACAGAGTGAAACCGCCATTTCCGCCCTGGCAACGGCGGCAGAGAAAATCAATGATGTTATCGGAATTATCAGTGACATTGCCGAACAGACCAACCTGCTTGCCCTGAACGCGACCATTGAATCGGCCCGGGCCGGAGAGGCCGGCAAGGGCTTTGCCGTGGTTGCCAGCGAGGTCAAGGCGCTGGCCGGACAGACCGGCAATGCCACCGATGAAATTTCTGTCCAGATCAGGGAAATGCAGAATCTGACCGAGGTCGCTGTCACCAGCATCAAGAATATTGTTGATGTCAATAACAAGTCCAACGAGACCACGACCAGCATTCAGGCTGCCGTTGAACAGCAAAGCTCCGCCACCAACGAGATCGCCCAGAATATTCAGCAGGTTGCGGCGGGAACCAGTGACGTCTCAACCAATATCACCCGGGTTGCCGCCGGAGCCGAGCAGACAGGATCAGCCGGGGAGCAGGTCCTGACGGTCGCCGATGAACTCGGGCGGATTTCTGAAAATCTGAAAAGGGATATTGAAGAATTTTTGTCAGATGTCCGCGCAGCCTGATTTTTTTGCCAAATTATGACCTGAGCCTCTGCAAATTTATCAGCAGATTGCTCAGGATTCCACGGAACTGCTTCTCTTCTTCCGGCGGCATTTCGGCCAGAAGTTTCTGCTCCAGTGCCATCGCCATATCGACAATGGCCTGATAGATTTCCATCCCCCGCCGGCTCAGGGTCAGGATCACCCGGCGCCGGTCGCGGGGGTCGGTGCGGCGGTCAACATAGCCATTTTCCACAAGCTTGCCAAGGGCGCGGGTGACCTGCACCTGATCCATGTCCAACTGCTGCCCGAGCTTTTTGGCCGACACCGGTGCCGAACAGGCGAGCATCGCGAGAAAGCGCCAGCTTTCCCCGGTGATATTATATTTCATCGAATAATTATCTTCGAGGATATAGCCCGCCTCCTGTGACAGCCGCCACAGCTGATAGGGCACCCAGTCCCGGATATCAAACAGTTTTTCCTGCTCGGACAAAAGCTGATCCTCGATTATGATGTCAATTATATATCGCGGAATCCCCATAAACCAAAGAAAAAAGAGCCGAAGAATTTCTCCGGCTCTTTTCACATTAAATGGGACGAGGGTGTGGTATGGCCTAGAAGCCCATACCGCCGCCCATGCCGCCCATACCACCCATGCCACCCATATCGGGCATGGCGGGCATGGCTGCCTTGTCTTCGGGATGGTCGGTAACCATGGCTTCGGTGGTAATCAGCAGACCGGCCACTGACGCCGCATCCTGCAATGCAGTCCGGACAACCTTGGTTGGATCAATGATACCGGCAGAAATCAGATCAACATATTCCTCTTTCTGGGCGTCAAAACCAAAATTCAGGTCATCACTTTCCTTCAGTTTTCCGGCAACAACCGCCCCGTCAACTCCGGCATTTTCAACGATCTGACGCAGCGGAGCTTCCAGAGCCTTGCGGACGATATTGACGCCGACATTCTGGTCATTATTAGCCCCTGCAACATCTTCCAGTACACGGATTGAGTAAAGCAGAGCAGCGCCACCACCGGGAACAATGCCTTCTTCAACCGCAGCACGGGTTGAATGCAGGGCATCGTCAACGCGGTCCTTGCGCTCTTTCACTTCGGTTTCAGTGGAACCGCCAACCTTGATCACCGCAACACCGCCAGCGAGTTTGGCCAGACGTTCCTGCAGTTTTTCCTTGTCATAGTCGGAGGATGTATTTTCAACCGCATTACGGATCTGACCGCAGCGGGCTTCAATCGCTTCGCGTTCACCGGCACCGTCCACGATGGTTGTATCATCCTTGGTGATGGTAATATGCTTGGCGGTTCCGAGCATGTCGAGTGTCACGGTTTCAAGCTTGATCCCGAGATCTTCGGAAACCACCTGGCCCCCGGTCAGAATGGCAATATCCTCAAGCATTGATTTGCGACGATCGCCAAAACCCGGAGCCTTGACAGCGGCAATCTTCAGGCCACCGCGCAGCTTGTTAACCACGAGGGTTGCGAGCGCTTCGCCTTCGACATCCTCGGCAATGATCAGCAGCGGACGACTTGACTGGGCCGCCGCTTCCAGCAGAGGCAGCATAGGCTGCAGGCTGGTCAGTTTTGATTCATGAAGCAGGACATAGGGATTATCCAGATCAACCGTCATCTTTTCCGCATTGGTGACGAAATAAGGTGACAGATAACCCCGGTCAAACTGCATGCCTTCAACGACATC